>Ga0206678_10000004_pt1 | contig 157271 bp, 147 predicted proteins | sample M180m12015metaG_FD_155453 | JGI IMG/M metagenome (GOLD analysis project Ga0206678, IMG submission 155453) | Ammonia-oxidizing marine archaeal communities from Monterey Bay, California, United States - M1 80m 12015 | ecosystem: Environmental > Aquatic > Marine > Intertidal zone | place: USA... | reverse complement strand
TATAAGGCCTTTTAATAACTCGCTTAGCGCTTGTCGAAGACCCCTCTAACAAGGGAGCGCCATTATATCCATCGCAGCATAAAGCACAAGGGGTAAATGGAAATTAGATCAAAAAAAGAGAAATAAGGCTAACAATCTGCACCACTGGGAGTGGCGCAGGTTCGTATTAATCGACTACAGTCGATTCTTTGACATCATCTTCGACGTCATCATCTTTGCTGGGGTTAACAAATCGACCCACCAAAATACCTACCTCAAACAATAACCACATGGGCACAGCCAATAGTGTTTGAGATATGACGTCTGGGGGTGTAATCAACATACCAATCACAAAGCAGCTAACCAATACGTAAGCGCGCTTCTTAGCTAAATCTTGAGGCGTAGCAGCACCGGACCAAATCAACAAAACCGTGGCAATAGGTATTTCGAATACCACGCCAAAAGCAAAGAATAGTTTCAATACGAAATCTAGATAAGATGAAATGTCGGTCATTACCGCCACTTCTTCTGGGCCCGTGGCAGTGAAAAAGCCAAAAATCAACGGGAAGACAACGTAGTAGGCAAAGGCGATACCCAGATAGAACAACACAATGCTCGAGGCAAGCAACGGAAACGCTAAGCGCTTTTCTTTCTTATATAGGCCTGGGGCTATAAAACTCCATGCCTGATGTAAGATAAAGGGCATGCTCACAAACAACGCCAACACCATGGTTAACTTAAACGGCGCCAAGAACGGCGACGCCACTTGGGTCGCAATCATAGTAGAACCTTCGGGTAGCAAGCTACGCAACGGATCCGATAAATACAAGTACAAGTCGTTAGAGAATGGGAACAAACACGCAAACAGCAGAACAACCAGCACAACGGCTTTGAGTAAACGGTTACGCAGCTCAATAAGGTGACCCATCAATGGTAGTTCAGAATCCTGCTCGGGATTATCGACCGTCTTATCGATCATGAGGCCCTTTCCTTTTCTTCGGCGGCTATCTCAGCCTCAGGCTGCTGCACTTCTACAGCAGACGCTTGCGCATTTTCAGGGGTATCATTAGTTGCCTCTGCAGCCGAACCCGCTGCCACTACCGGCGCTTCCATCAGCTCAGTTTCTTCCTGCAGCTCCTGCATACGCCCTTCAATGGCTTTACGATTTGCATCTGCCTTTTTGCGAATGTCGTCAATGCGCAACTCATCCTGAATCTCTTTTTGTACGCCGCCAAGGGTGCGCTTAATTTTACCCACCCACATGCCGACCGTACGCACAGCAATAGGCATGCGTTCTGGGCCAAGTATAAGTAGACCTATCACAGCCACCAGAATAAGTTCTGTAAAACCGATATCAAACATTAACTAGGCCGTTACTTCTCAGTTTTTTCGGTTTCTTTCTCGACACTAGCTTCCGCATCAAAAGCGGCATCTTTTTTCTCGTCGATGGCCTTAGGCTCGTCTTTCATCGCCGACTTAAAGCCCTTAACAGCATTACCCAAATCACCACCGATATTGCGTAACTTTTTGCTGCCAAATAACAATAGGATAATAGCCAATACAATCACTAACTGCCAAATACTAATACCACCTAAACCCATACTAAACTCCTAATTAAATCAATTACTGGCTACGGCCAGCTTTTTCTACTAAACCGGATAAATCAAAACGGCGTTCTAATTCTGCCAACACTGCCTGATGATCCTGCCCCAAGTGGGATAACATTACCAGACAATGGAACCACAGATCGGCCGTTTCAGCAATGACGTCTTTAGTCGTAAGCTCATCTTTTGCGTCTTTTGCAGCCAAAATAACTTCTGTGGCTTCCTCGCCAATTTTTTCCAAAATTTTATTCAAACCTTTGGCGTGCAAACTCGCCACGTAGGACGACTCAGGGTCTGCCTGCTTGCGCTCTTGCAACACTTGCTGCAATGCGTCCAATACATCACTCATGATTATAGATCTCCAGCGGGTCCTTAACGACTGCCACATTTTCGAGCCATTGACCATCTTGAAAATGTCTGAAAAAGCAATGGGGTCTGCCCGTATGACAAGCAATCCCGCCAACTTGCTCTACCGACAATAGCACTACATCAGCATCACAGTCTAAACGTAAATCGTGCAATTTTTGCACGTGGCCAGACTCTTCACCTTTGCGCCACAGTCGAGCCCGCGAGCGGGACCAATACACGGCGCGCTGCTCTTGCTGCGTCAGCAACAAGGACTCTCGGTTCATCCACGCCATCATTAGTATTTGACCACTGTGATGGTCTTGGGCGATAGCGGGCACTAAACCCTTATCATCCCACTTTATTTGATCTAACCAACTGACATTCGCCATTATCTATTCCCTCGATGCCACAAGATTAAAGCGCCCACGGAGCCTAACATCGCGCTGATTGGAGAAACCCACAACTGGTCAACTAGGGTCGCGGGGTGCACACAGACCGCAGCCACCAACAGACCAAGGCCAATCAAGCCACTCCACGACTTAGCAGACCGAGGCCGCTGTGCACTAGGGGTGTCATCGGCTATTCTTGGGCGTGCTGATTGTTGTAATGCGTCATGCACCAAGCCTGGCAGGTGCGGTAGCTGCTGAGCCAAATCTGGCCACTCTTGCTTGAGTTGTTTATACACTTGCTTAGGGCTGACCTGGCGCTTAAACCAAGTTTCGAGTATGGGTTGCGCAGTTTGCCACAAGTCCAACTGTGGATACAGCTGACGCCCTAGGCCTTCTATATTCAGCATGGTTTTTTGCAACAATACTAATTGTGGCTGTACCTGCATGTTGAATCGACGCGCGGTGTGAAATAACCCCAGCAAGACTTCAGCGAAAGAAATCTCTGCCAAAGGACGCGCAAAAATGGGCTCGCTAACGCCACGAATAGCACCTTCGAATTCATGTACTTTAGTGTCTGCGGGTAACCACCCACAATCCACATGTAACTGAGCAATTTGACGGTAATCACGGTTGAAAAAAGCCAACAAAATGCGTGCTAAATAGGCCTGATCTTCATCGGTAAGGCTGCCTACAATGCCAAAGTCGACGGCCATGTATTGAGGATCATTGGGCAATGCGGGATTGACAAAAATATTACCGGGATGCATGTCGGCGTGAAAAAAACTATCGCGGAAAACCTGCGTGAAGAAGATTTCAACCCCACGCTTAGCTAGCTCTTCACGGTTAATCCCCTCCTTGTCGATGGCTTCGATATCGTTCACTGGCAATCCATGTATACGCTCTTGCACCAATACTTTACGGTTACTTAAGTGCCAATGGATCTTGGGTATGTATAACAAATGAGAGTTATCAAAGTTGCGTTTTAGCTGACTCGCATTACCCGCTTCTCGCTGCAGGTCGAGTTCATCAAAAATAGTTTTTTCATACTCATCAATGACACTTTGTAAGCGTAAGCGGCGTAAGTTTGGCACCCCCGCATGAACTAACCTTGCCACCAATCGCATCAGCCGCAGATCGCGCACAATAGTCCGTTCGATACCCGGGCGAATCACTTTAACCACCACCGACTCACCGCTAGTTAAGCGCGCGCTATGTACTTGCGCAACAGAGGCCGAGGCCAGAGGCTGCTCATCGAACTCTGCAAATGCCTCCTCAACCTTCTGTTTTAAGGCTTGCTCAATCAGCTGTTTTGATAGTTGACCATCAAATGCAGGCACTTTATCGAGCAAGGTAGCTAATTGTTCTGCCAGCTCGTCATCAAGCATATCGCGGCGCGTAGACAGGAGCTGGCCAAATTTGACGAACACCGGCCCAAGATCAATCAAGGCCAAGCGCATACGCTGCGCAACCGTGCCCCGTACAGGCACCAATAGACGCCATGGCATGCACCAAAAAAGCAACCTGACCGGCATAGGCAAGGCATACCCCAATAAAGGCACATCTAGCCGATAACGGATCATGACTCGAACAATAGAAAAACCGCGAACAATTGCTTTCATGGAGGTGTTTTAGTTCCCGTGCTACGGCTTAACGCCATAGTGCAATGCCACGATGCCGCCGGTCATGTTATGGAAGCGGCAATTAACTAAGCCTGCGGTTTCCATCATACCCTTGAGTGTAGCTTGGTCTGGATGCATTCGAATAGATTCGGCCAAATAACGGTAACTGTCTTCATCATCGGCAATGAGTTTGCCAATTTTCGGCAATATGTTGAAAGAATAAGTGTCATACACTTTAGTTAGCATTGGATTTTTGGTTTTGGAAAACTCCAACACCAGCAACCGCCCACCGGGCTTCAATACACGCCGCATGGATGCCAACGCTTTGTCTTTATCGGTGACATTACGCAAACCAAAAGCGATGGTAATACAGTCAAAACTGTTATTAGGAAAAGGCAATGCTTCGGCGTTGGCTTGCACGTAGCTGACATTACCCACCACGCCCTTGTCGATTAACCGATCGCGACCTACTTTGATCATCGATTCATTAATATCGGCTAGAATGACGCGCCCATCTGGGCCCACAATATCGCTGAAGCGCATGGTTAAATCACCCGTGCCACCGGCAAGGTCGAGCACTGAGTCGCCAACGCGAACACCACTCATCTCTATAGTTTGGCGCTTCCAAAGGCGATGAATGCCCATGGACATGAGGTCATTCATGACGTCATATTTGGCGGCTACAGAATGGAATACCCCGGCGACTTGGCCGACTTTGTCGCCAGTGGGTACTTGTTTAAAACCAAAGTGAGTGGTTGGTTTAGGGCCCTGGTCAGTCATGGAACTACTCGATAATCACTAGTTAGACAGCATTCTACCCTGCCACCAGACACTTGTCGTGGTCTCAGTTCAAATGCTTAAGGCTGTTATTGGCTTTCCAGCTCAACTAAATAGTCAACTACGGCCAACATGCCCTCATTGCTTCCTGCCAAAGTGGTATTAACCATGTATTTGCCATTGACTAACATCGAAGGCACGCCAGTAATTTTGGCACGGGCCGCCAATCGCTTGCCTTGACGCATCTTGTTTTGTAAATCGAAGGAATCGTAAGCTTCGTCGAAATCTGTTTTGCTAACGCCATGCTCCGCAAAAAATGCAGCTAATGCTTGGCGGTTAGTCATGCGGCGCTCGTCAACGTGAACTGCGTTGTACATAGCTTGGTGGGTTTGATCTAAAACACCAAGATTAAGGGCGATGAAATAGGCCTTTGCATAAGGTTCCCAACTACGGCCAAATACCACTGGGATAGCCATAAAGTTTACGCCTTGGGTCTGCTCTTGCGCCCAGTGGTGCAGCAATGGCTCAAAGCCGTTGCAATGGGGACAGGTATAGCCAAAAAATTCATTCACAACCACAACTTCGGCATTGGACGACTTAATAGGCTCATCCAACACTAAGAAGTGTTTGCCCGCTTGGTAGTCAGCGGCCAGTGCCAAGGCCGGTAGGCTAGCTAAAACAATGATGGCGGCGATTTTTTTCAACATGTAGATGTCCTTTATTTTTTGATTGCGGCTGGTTAATACTAACGCCTCATCATAACCCTTAACACAACTCAGGCGAGCTGATTTACAGTGTCTTTACTTAGGGTGCATAAAAAAGGCGGCCTTAGCCGCCCTTATTAGTGTCGGTTGCGACTAGTTAGACAACCCTTGAATGTAGCTTGCCACAGCGGCAATCTCTTTATCACTCATTAAAGCGGCTACTTGACGCATGATCTTGGCCTTGTCGTTAGTCCGCGTTTCTGTACGGAACGCATTTAACTGGGCGATGATGTAGTCAGCATGTTGGCCGCTCAACGCAGGGAAAGCCGCTTGTGCGTTACCGGCGCCGGTAGGCGAGTGACATGCTGTACATGCTGCAACGTCTTTTGCTGCATTGCCAGCACGATACAATTGACGACCTAAATCGACCATGGCTGGGTCAGTGGCACCGATGCTACTCGTTTGTGCAGCATAGTATGCGGCAATGTCCGCTAGATCTTGATCGTTCAACGAGGTCAACAAGCCTGCCATTTGTGGCACGTCTCGAGCGCCCTCACGAATATCCATCATTTGTTTAACCAGATACAACTCACCTTGGCCAGCCAGCTTAGGAAAGCTTGCGATCAAGCTATTGCCGTCGGCGCCGTGGCAACCACCACAAACTGCGGCCTTACCCTGCCCTGCATCGGCGTCTCCACCGGCATAGGCAAAGCTCATCCAGCCAAGGCCAATCATCAAACATGCAACTAGTTTCTTCATGGATATTCCCGTATTTTTCAAAAGTAAAAATTTCAATGCAGGCATTATAAGGTGCAGGTGGCACGACTTCAATGATACTTCGCCGATGTATCCCTCAGATAGCCCCTTTAGCAGGGTTTATTTACGCAAAAATCAGGTAAAATGTAGTCTAATCTACAAATGACAGACGCCATGACTGAACAACACATAAAATTTCGCTCCGCAGAATTCTTCACTAGCGCAAGTAAAGTGAGCGAATGCCCCGACGATTTAGGTGCCGAAGTCGCCTTTGCTGGCCGCTCCAACGCCGGTAAATCGAGCGCTATTAACGCCCTTACTCGCAACCCACGCCTAGCACGCACCAGTAAAACACCAGGGCGTACGCAATTACTTAACTTTTTTAACCTCAACCTCGAACAATGTAGATTGGTCGATTTGCCAGGCTACGGTTACGCAAAAGTACCTATGGCCATGCAACTTAACTGGCGCAAACACCTCAACCAATACCTAGAGGTGCGCCAAAGTTTGGCGGGCTTGGTATTGGTAATGGATATTCGCCATCCGCTAAAAGAGTTTGATCGTATGATCATTGATTGGTGTATTGCCTCGGACTTACCACTGCATTTGTTGCTGACAAAAGCCGACAAACTCAAGAAAAACGGCATTATGAAGGCCAAGACAGAAGTTAAAAAAGGCCTGCCTGAGCATCCTCAAGGGTTAATTACCATGCAAAGCTTTTCTGCCTCCAAGGGCGACGGTATTGCTGATCTTGAGCGCCAATTAGTGCATTGGCTGAAGCCGCCCCAAGAAGGCTTACCAGACGCAGAGCCTGAGTCCGAATAAGCCGTCACCCTGACGAAGGTCAGGGTCTTGCGTTATTCCTGTACATCGCCGCTCTTTGACATCCATATCACCGCGGCAGAGCCGGCCCCGCGAGCGCAGGGAGTGCCTTGGGTCTACCGCACATCCTGTACATAAAAAAAACCCTGAAGACCGAGGGGAACGGTGTTCAGGGCGGGGTGTCTTTGTTATTTTTTATATCTTGTTGATGACGCTAGGCTAGTTACCTACTATGACGACTCATTTCGAGTTTAGTTCCCATTAATTTAAAAAATAATTAAATAAATTAAATTTAATGGGCCTGATCCCAATTATCGCCACTGCCCACATCCACAATAAGCGGCACCTCTAGTTTCGCAGCGCCTTCCATACAGCGCTTTACGCCTTCAATTAACTCATCTAGTTGAGCCTTATCGACTTCAAAAATCAATTCATCGTGCACCTGCATGATCATGCGCGCATCCAAACCACTCTGACTTAACCAAGCGTCCACATCAATCATGGCGCGCTTAATAATGTCTGCCGCCGTGCCCTGCATGGGCGCATTAATAGCGGTGCGTTCTGACGCTTGGCGAGCAATGGCGTTACGGGCTTTGATGTCTGGCAAATACAGCCGACGTCCGTAAATGGTTTCCACAAAGCCTTGCGCCGAAGCCTGCGCCTTGGTTTGCTCCATATACTCCTGCACCCCTGGATAACGACTAAAGTACCGGCCAATATAATCTTGGCTCTGCGCCCGACTGATACCCAGCTGTTTAGCCAGACCAAATGCCGACATGCCGTAGATCAAACCAAAGTTAATGGCCTTGGCACTACGCCGCTGGTCTATAGTCACTTCCTCTAGTGTTACACCAAAGACTTCGGCGGCCGTGGCCTTGTGTACGTCCTGCCCCGTATAAAAGGCATTGAGCAAACCTTGGTCTTTGGACAGGTGCGCCATAATTCGCAATTCAATTTGAGAGTAATCCGCCGCCACCATCACCTTGCCCTGCGGCACCACAAAGGCCTTCCTTATCTGACGGCCCTCTGCACTACGGATAGGAATGTTTTGTAAGTTGGGGTCACTAGACGATAAGCGCCCGGTGGCAGCAACAGCCTGATGGTAGGACGTATGAATACGACCTGTGGCAGGATTGATTTCTAATGGCAGCTTATCGGTATAGGTCGATTTAAGCTTACTCAGACTGCGGTACTCGATCAGCAGCTTAGGCAACTCGTGATCTTGCGCAAGCTCCTGTAATACCGCCTCTGCGGTTGAGGGTTTGCCTTTGGGTGTTTTTTTAATCACTGGAATACCCAGCTTTTCATACAATATGGCGCCCAGCTGCTGGGTCGAGGCCAAATTAAACACTTCGCCCGCCAAATCGTACGCGTCACGCTCCAACTGGGTTAACCGCGCCCCGATGGCTTGGCTTTGTTGACCCAGAATTTTAGCGTCAACCAGGGCCCCTATCCGCTCCATGCGGGACAAGACACCAATAAGCGGCTTTTCGATGGTCTCGTAGACCGATAATAAACTCTGCTCCTGAGCGAGGCAGGCGGCAAAATACTGAGTCAGCCGCAGGGTGATGTCCGCATCTTCTGCGGCATAGGGGCCCGCCTGTTCCAAGTCAATTTGGTTAAAGGTGAGTTGCTTTACCCCTTTGCCGGCAATGTCTTGGTATTTTACGGTTTGATAATCCAAGTAATGCTGCGCCAAGGCGTCCATGTTATGGCGGCTGGCTGTTGAGTTGAGCACATAAGACTGCAGCATACTGTCGACGACCTGTGCACCCCACTGAATATCGTAATTGGCCAGCACATTGATGTCGTACTTGAGGTTTTGCCCAGCGATAACTTGGCACGGATCTTCCAGCAAAGGTTTTAATACGGCAATTAAGTCCGGCCGACTAATCTGCTCAGGTGCACCGACGTAATCATGCCCGCAAGGCACATAAACCGCGGTGCCGGCGTCAATACATAAAGACACACCAACCAGCTGTGCTTCCATATAATTTATACTGGTAGTTTCTGTATCAAAAGCGAATATAGGCGCCTTGCGGCAGACCTCTAACCAAGGCTCAAGCGCGGCTAACGATGTAACAGTGGTGTATTGAGTGGCCCCCACTTGTGCAGGGATGGGCGCAGCTATGGCCGGCTTTACCTCAGGCTCAGGAGCCAAAGGTGAACCTTGGGTTGCACCCTGCGCTGCCGCCATTGGCTGGCTATCAGCAGTCACACCGGCTTGTATAAGGACATTGGCCCAGGATCTAAACTCAAGGTCTTCGTACAAAGCCAGTAATGCAGCTTGGTCCACAGGTTTAGGTTTAATTTGATCCAGTGATTGCTCTAACTCTACATCTAATTTGATGGTTGTTAAGGCTTGAGACAATGGCAAAAATTCTAACGCGTTTCGTAATTTTTCGCCTATTTTTCCACCAATGTCATCGGCGTTAGCCATTAGGGTTTCTAAGGTGTCGTAGGCAGCCAACCACTTTACCGCCGTTTTTGGTCCTGCTCCCGGTACACCGGGGATGTTATCTGCTTTGTCTCCTACAATGGCGAGATAATCAATAATTTGATCTGGCCTTACACCAAATTTCGCCACCACACCGGCTTCATTAAGGTAGGTGTTGGTCATGGTATTCACCAAGCCCACATGGGGGCTAACCAACTGTGCCATGTCTTTATCGCCGGTGGAAATCAGCGTATCAATACCTTGTTCGGTCGCTTGCGCCGCCAAAGTGCCAATCACATCGTCGGCTTCAACCCCAGAAATCATTAACAAAGGTAAACCCATGGCTTTAATGATCTGATGTATGGGCTCAATTTGAGGACGCATGTCATCTGGCATCGGAGGGCGGTGCGCCTTGTATTCGGAGTACATTTGGTTACGAAAAGTTGGCCCCTTGGCGTCGAATACCACCACAATATTGGCATTAGCATAGTCTTTTGCCAAGCTACGCATCATGTTGATCACGCCCTTTATGGCTCCGGTGGGCATGCCTTTACTGTTATTGAGTGGCGGCAATGCGTGGTAGGCCCTAAACAAGTAGGATGAGCCGTCTACCAATACAACGGGGGTGGAAACTTTTGCGGTCATGATGTTGTCTCTGACAATAAATTAATACTCAGCCCTAAAGAATAGCATATTGCATGCTTCGAAACTTGAATTGAGGCCAGTCACAGCGTACTATTTGCAACCGATTTAGTGACCTCATTTAGCATTACACAGTAGCAATATTATGGCCGTATACACCCATCTCACCAGCGCACAAATTAGCACTTACATCGCCCCTTTTGCTGTGGGCGAATTGGTGACTTTCAAGGGTATTAGTGGTGGCATCGAAAACACCAATTACTTTGTTACCACGCACATTGACGGCCAACCAGAGCAGGATTTTGTGCTCACCTTGTTTGAAGACTTAGGTTATGAGGAGATCCCCTACTTTGTAGAGCTAACTGAACACCTCGTGGCCCACAAGGTCACGGTGCCCGCTCCCTTGCGAGACACCCAAGGCACGGCTCTATCATGGTTAGCGGGTAAACCCGCACTACTGTTTCCGCGCTTTGCTGGGGATCATTTGGCACGCAGTGACATTGGAACGGCGGAATGCGCCATCATGGGTGCAGAGTTAGCCCGTTTACATGTGGCAGGCCAACAGTTTACCATCGCCCGTCACAGCCACCGTGGCGCCACTTGGTGGAACCAATTAGGCCCCCAAGCTGCCGACTGCATAGACCCAGAAGACGCCACCATGTTGATGATGGCCATTGGCCAATATGATGCCATGCAGGCACAGGTCCCCGACTTACCCATGGGCGTAGTGCACGGTGACCTGTTTCATGACAATGCCCTCTTCAACCAAGGTCAGCTTAGCGCCACCATTGACCTGTACAATGCTAGCAATGACTATTTGTTGTTTGATGTTGCTGTAACCGTCAATGATTGGTGTATTGCACCAGACGGCAGCATTGAACCCGCGCTATATGATGCATTTTTACAAGCCTATGCGCAGGTAAGACCCTTTAACGATGCAGAACGGCAGTACTGGAATGCCATGTTAGTGGCGGCGGCGATGCGTTTTTGGTTGTCGCGCCTAGAAACGTTCCACGGCTTAGATTCACACCAGCGCGAAGCAGGCGTGACTATACTTAAAGACCCCGACGTGTTTCGCGATATTTTAAGCCACCGCATGCAGCAGTTTCAGCAGCTACTTTAAGCCACATTGCCACCAACGCCTTGATAGCTAGCGGCCACAACTCAACAAGGCCTGCTGCAACGCGGTGAGGTACTCGGTCAAGCTGGCGCTGTTGGCCGCCAAAATATCAATCTGGATACGTTTAACATCTGGCCCCAGTACGGCATCAACCAGTTTATGCTTAACCTCATGATCTACCAAAATACAGGCCACCCTACCTGTTTTCTCAAACTCAGCAATACTGGCCAAACGCTTGGCTCCCGGGGCCTGGTCATCGGCACCGGTAAAACTGGCTAGGTGAGTTAAGCCAAAATGGGACTCAAAACCATCCAGTCCGTCGTGATATATAAGGTACCCTTGACCCTTGTGATTGAGCATTTGTAGATGCTGAGTCAGCTCAAGCTGCAACCGCTCCATGGCCTCTAGCCACGCCGCATTGTCGCGCTTGATATCCAAGCGTTGGCTAAGTTGGTTTACGCCTTGCAACAAATAGGCAGGACTCGTCCATGGGTGTTGCCCATAACTGACCCCGACGCCGGAGCCACCATTACTAATGATGAGCTGTTGATGGGCCGGTATACGCGCCATGGTCTTCGCTAAGTAGGGTTCAAGCTCAGGCCCAAGCCAAACCACCAGTTCGGCACTGTGAAGGCGGCGTATGTGGCTTGGTTTAAGGCTAAAGTCGTGGGGCGACACATTAGCAGGCAACAAGGGCTGGTTTACCTGACCTGAAATCTCTTTAACGAGCAAGGCCAGTGCCTGGGTGCTGGGTAATATACTCGCCGTGGCTAGGGCGTTGGATGCGGTAACCAACAAAACAAAAAAAGTGCCGACTAACGACAAACGACGAGCAACAAAACACATAATAGTAGGTAATTTCACACAAGTTGAGAATATGTCGGCAATATTATGTTATAATATAACAATTGTCAACTGAGACACCTATCATGATGCAGACTACCGCCTTTGGCCCCCACGACCACACCCGCTGTATCACCAGCGCCATTAGCCAAGCTCAAAGCTTGTGTAAAAGCCGCGGTGTACGGCTTACGCCTGTGCGACAACGGGTGTTGGAGTTGGTTTGGAAAAGTCATCAACCGCTCGGCGCCTATGACTTACTGGCCAGCTTAACCGCCGAAGGGTTTAACCCTGCACCACCCACGGTGTACCGAGCACTTGAATTTTTAGGCACACAAGGCCTATTACACAAACTGGCGAGTATTAATGCCTACGTGGGTTGCTGCAGCCCAGAAAAGCCGCACCAAGGCCACTTTTTGTTGTGCCAAGATTGCCACCAAGCACAAGAACTAGACAGCCAATACCTTAACCTAGCATTAAAGCTGAGCGCCGAAAAACATGGTTTTATAGTACAAGAACACACCATAGAAGTAGCAGGCACTTGTGAGCAGTGTGCCAATAAAAATGCCAACACCGAGGGCCTTATATGAGCGACTTATTGTTATCGGCCCAGGGCCTTGGGGTTAGGCGCGGAGACCGATGGCTTATTAAAGACATTCACCTTCGTTTGCAGGCCGGCCAAATCACCACCGTCATTGGGCCTAATGGTGCAGGCAAATCGACCTTGGTTCGTAGCCTGTTAAAGCTCATGAAAACTGATGCGGGCCAGATTGACACCATGCCCGGCTTGCGCATTGGTTATATGCCGCAAAAATTAAAACTAGAAAACACATTACCACTGACAGTGCAGCGCTTTTTAGACTTGGGGCGCCACAAACAATACCAACTAGACGCTGATTTATGGCAACAACTGGTACTGCGGTGCCGCGCTGAAAAACTGCTTAACCAGCCCATGCAACAACTCTCCGGCGGTGAAACTCAACGCATATTGTTATTACGCGCCCTACTGCGCAAGCCTCACCTACTGGTATTGGATGAACCAGTACAAGGCGTGGATGTGACTGGCCAAGTGGCATTGTATGAACTCATCAAACAGGTTCGTGATCTATTAGGCTGTGGCATTCTCATGGTATCTCACGACCTGCATTTAGTCATGGCGGCTACCGATCAGGTGATTTGTTTAAACCAGCATATTTGTTGTTCTGGGCACCCTGAACAGGTGAGCCAAGACCCGGCCTTTACCGATCTATTTGGCGCACAGGGCGCTGGCAGTTTGGCCTTGTATAACCACCAACATAATCATCACCACTCCAGTCATGGCGACATCATTGCCGGGCAACATCACGAGGGCTGTGATCATGGCTAGTTTTTTATTGTGGGCGTGGTTGGGGGGGCTGATGATCGCCACCATCGCCGGGCCATTAGGCTCATTTATGGTGTGGCGTCGGATGGCGTACTTTGGCGACACCTTAGCCCATGCCGCATTACTGGGCGTTACTTTGGGACTGCTATTGCAGATCAACCTAAGTCTCGCTGTAGTCTTGGTGTGCTTATTGCTGGCCATCTTACTCAGCACGCTGATGCACCGTCGCATTATTGCCACCGACACCTTGTTGGGCATTCTGTCCCACGCTAGCCTCTCTCTGGGTCTTGTGAGTCTGAGCCTATTTGACCACCAGGGCCTTGATTTAATGGGCTTTTTGTTTGGTGACTTGCTCGCCATTAACCAGCAAGATTTAATTTGGATTGCCGCGGCTTGTTTACTGGTGCTAATTATTTTGGTGCCCATTTGGCGGCCTTTATTAGCCATTACCGTCAACGAAGAACTGGCCCAAGTCGAAGGCATAAACGTAGCATGGATGCGTACCTTGTTAATGTTATTAGTCGCCATCGTCATCGCCGTGGCGATGAAAGTGGTGGGTGTGTTACTCATCACTTCGTTACTCATCATTCCGGCCGCAGCGGCTCGGCGGTTATCGTCTTCGCCGGAACAAATGGCACTGTTAGCAAGCTTATTAGGCATGATCGCCGTCAGTGGCGGCTTAGCTTTGTCGTGGTTCTACGACACGCCCGCTGGGCCTTCGGTGGTGATCATAGCCAGCCTATTGTTTTTTGTTTTATTTAGCCTACCTCGATCCATTAGGTAAACTCACTGATGACACAATGGATGGCTAATTGGGCGCCTTACCAACCACGCAGACAACACATGCACCAGTTGTGGTACTTAGCATGGCCGTTGATTTTATCCAACATCAGTGTGCCCTTGTTGGGCCTCGTTGATGCCGCTATTATGGGGCATTTGGACGCCCCTCAATATTTAGGTGCAGTGGCCTTGGGGGCCACTTTATTGTCATTTATTTATTGGGCCTTTGGCTTTTTGCGTATGGGCACGGTAGGCCTCACGGCTCAAGCTCAAGGGGCGAACGACACTCAGGCACTGATGCGACTGTTTATCATGCCCAGCCTACTAGCCCTGCTCATTGGTTGCTGCATTGTACTGTTACAAAGCTGGCTGATTCCGATAGGAGTGCAGTTAATGGGGGCCAGCACGTCAGTGTCAGCCTTGGCCAATGAATACCTATCCATCCGTATCTACAGCGCTCCGGCAGTCCTCATCTCCTATGTTTGTTTAGGCTGGCTATTGGGCCGCCAAGACAGCCGTAGCCCGTTAATATTGCTCGTCGTCACCAACCTCAGCAATATCGCCTTTAACTTAGTGTTTGTGATAGTGTATGACATGACCAGTGCCGGCGTTGCCTGGGGCAGCTTATTAGCCGACTATTGTGGTTTGCTACTGGCTTTGACCTTGGTTTGGCACCACCTAAAGCAACTTGGCCAGCGTGTTAATTTTAAAATTGACGCCTTTTCCGCACTCGCCAAAAAACTGGTAAAACTTAACAGTTACCTGTTTGTACGCACCCTAATGCTGTTATTCGCCTTTGCCTTTATCACCTCACAAAGCGCCCGCATGGGCGATGACGTATTGGCCGCCAACACCTTGTTACTGCAGTATGTAACCCTACTGGCATATGCGCTAGATGGTTTTGCCTTTGCGGTAGAGGCGGCCTCTGGCGAAGCCATTGGCGCTCGGCAAAAACAGCGTTTTTATCAACTGTGTAACGGCGCTGCCGTATATTCTTTGTTGGTCGCCTTGCTGGCAACCATGGGATTTTGGTTACTCAGCGACTATTTTATCCATGGCCTAACTAACATTGAAAGCGTGCGCCAAATCGCACGAGAGCATGCCATTTGGGTCACGTGGGTGCCTTTAGTGAGCGTGTGGAGTTATTTGTTTGATGGTATTTTTGTGGGCGCCACACAGGCCAAGGCCATGTTTTATTCGGTGTTAGCTAGCTTAGTGGCCCTATTGCCCCTTTGGCATCTATTTTTACCTTGGGGCAATGACGGGTTGTGGTGGGCCTTTTTGGGCTTTTGTGGAGTGCGAGCCTTGGTCGCTTTGGGTGGCTACGTATGGCTGAGCTACAAACAAGCTTGGTTTGTGGCCTAGAAGAGTCTCCAGCTATTGTAACTTTAGCGGCTGCGCTTCCACTTCTTGTACCGCATTAGCCTTGGTACTTTGATTAACCCGTGTGGGTACTTCTTGCCTCGCGGCTGCGCCTTGGCCTAGTCGCTCTTCATGGCCACAGGTCACACAATCGCGTAGCTGTTCGTCCATCTCACCCGCCTCGGGTATGTGAATACGGACACTGTCTTGGGCACCGCACTTGGGGCACACAATACCTGCTATAAACCTGACTTTCATAACCCACTCGCTCCAGTTAAACCCTTATGACGCATTAACGCATCCACTGTGGGCGTACGGCCCATAAACTGCACAAATAAATCCATGGCATCGCGACTGCCCCCTTGGCCAGTGATGTCGCGCCACAAGGCGGCGCCAGTTTCGGGGTTAAAGATACCGTCTTGTTCAAACCGGCTAAACACGTCTGAGGCTAATACTTCGGCCCATAGGTAACTGTAATAACCCGCCGAATACCCACCTGCAAATATATGCGCAAAACCATGCTGAAAGCGATTCCATGACGGCGCCTGTATCACTGCGACTTCTTGGCGCACAGCATCCAGCACCGCCTGCACCGCTTGTGGTTGGTCGGGTTGGTAATTCATATGTAAGCGTAAATCGAACAGCGAAAATTCCAACTGCCGGGCTAAAAACATGCCGGCTTGGAAGTTCTTTGCCGCAAGCATTTTTTGTAGCAACACTTCTGGCAGCGGCGCTTGGGTTTGATGGTGCTTTGCGAACATACGCAACGACTCTTCCTGCCAACACCAGTTTTCCAACAATTGGCTCGGTAGCTCAACAGCATCCCAAGCAACGCCATTGATACCCGCAACACCAGCAACATCGATATTGGTCATCATGTGGTGTAAACCATGGCCAAATTCATGGAATAAGGTGGTCACTTCGTTGTGCGTTAATAACGCCGGTTGATCACCCACCGGCGCGGCAAAGTTGCACACTAAGTACGCCACCGGCAGCTGCAGTTTGCCATTGGCTTGATATTGGCGATTGCGGCACTCATCCATCCAAGCACCCCCGCGCTTTTGGTCCCGCGCATACAAATCAAAATAAAAATAGCCGATGGCCTTGCCCTTGTAGGCCACCTGATAAAAACCAACGTCCTCGTGCCAGGTGCTTACGCCGGTGCAAGGAGTCACTTCAATGCCATAGATCCGATTCACTACGGCAAATAGCCCAGCTTGCACCTGGGGTAGCGCAAAATAAGGTTTTAACTCTTCTTGCGACAAGTCATACCGGCTTTGACGTAACTTTTCGCTGTAATAGGCGACATCCCACGCCGCTAAAGGGTTAGGACCTTGCTGCTCCGTTGCGTACGCCTGTAGCTGCTGCATATCGGCTTGGGCTTGCGGCTTACATCCGCTGGCTAGGTCCATCAAAAAGCGTTCTACAGCGGGTGCTGAGTCGGCCATTTTGGTAGCAACTGAGTATTCTGCATAATTATCAAAACCCACAATCTGAGCCACTTTGTGGCGCAAACTCACAAGGTCGGTCATAATTTGGCTGTTATCAAACTGGCCCCCTTGCGGGCCTTGGTCCGATGCCCGAGTATTAAAGGCTTGATACATTTCTTGGCGTAGCTCTCGCCGCTCGGCAAACGTCATCACCGCGTGGTAACAGGCAAAATCTAGCTTCAGTAAATAGCCCACCTTGTGTTTAGCCTTGGCCGCCTCTTGGGCTTGTTGCAGCGCCGATTCTGGCAATCCAAGTAAGCCCTCACTATCAGCAAAATGCTTTGACCACGCTTCTGTGGCATCCATAAGGTTGTTCGAAAACCGTGTAGAAAGCTCCGCCATTTGTTGCTTGAGTTGCCCGTATTCAACCTTTTGTTGTGGGTTCAAGGCCACCCCGGCTAGCTTAAAGTCTCTAATCTGTAGGCCCACAAATTGTTGTTGTGATTGACTCAGTTGAGCAAACTCCTGACTTTCAGACAATGCGACAAAGGCCAAATACAGTGCCTTATTCTGCCCTAGCTGAGTAGCATACGCCGTGAGCTTAGGCAAACATTCGTCGAAGGCCGCTCTTATATCCGCCGAATTGCTCACCCCGTGCAAGTGACTTAGAGGCCCCCAGAGTTGGCCAAGGTCATCATCTAACACTTCTAGAGCAGGCACTAAGCTGGCGTAGTTGACGGTATTTTTCTGGCCCACCAGCTGTTCGATAGTCTGTAGATTCTGTGCCAGTTTTTGGTCTAGTTTGGCGGCTAGACCTGCAGCATTTAGAGTGCTGAAGTCAGGTAGCTTTAGTTGTTGTGCAAGAGGTTGACTCGCCATGGTGTTCCATCGATTGTTTTGTATGTTAGTGAGGTTATAATAGTGCCTCTTTTAGCATTACCCAATGCCTTGACTAAAAATCAGCCCTCGTTTGGCAACAATTAGGAATAACAATGGCCCTTCGCCCGTTAAAACACGTCCAACCGCAAGTTCACGTCGACGCCTTTATTGATGAGCAATGCATTATCATTGGTGACGTTCACATTGACGCAGATTCTTCAGTCTGGCCCTACAGTGTGGTGCGTGGTGATGTGAATCATATCCGTATTGGCCACTCTACCAGCATTCAAGACGGCTCCATTCTCCATGTCAGCCACAAAAACACCAGCAACCCAGCGGGCTACCCTCTCATCATTGGTGATCAAGTGACCGTAGGCCATCGCACCATTTTACATGGTTGTATCATTGGCAATCGGGTATTAGTTGGCATGGGCAGTACCATTATGGATGACGTGGTCATCGAAGACGATGTGATGATTGCCGCTAACAGCCTAGTGACGCCGGGCAAGCGTTTGGTAAGCGGCTTTTTGTACGCCGGCAGCCCAGCAAGGCAAAAACGTCCACTCACCGAAGCCGAGTTATCTAGCCTCACGTATATGGCCGACAACTACGTCAATCTTAAAAACCAGTATTTAGCACAGGACTTAACATGAGCAACCCCTACAACAAAGACTACCCAATCTCTTGGGAAGAGCTACACCGTAACGCTCGCGCACTGGCTTGGCGCTTGCTCGATGAGGGCCCTTGGAAAGGCATCATTGCCATTACTCGTGGTGGTTTAGTGCCTGCCGCCATTATTGCTCGTGAACTCGACATTCGTTTAATCGATACCATTTGTATTTCTAGCTATGGCCAACTCGAAGAAGGCGTAGAAGCCAGCAAACAAGGCGAACTTAAGTTGCTGAAGGGTTTTGACGGTGATGGCGAAGGTTTTTTGCTCATCGATGACCTAGTGGACACGGGAAAAACCGCCGCTGCGGTGCGCACCATGGTGCCCAAAGCCACCTTTGCTACCGTGTACGCCAAACCAGCCGGCAAACCCACTGTAGACCTCTACATTACCGAAGTCAGCCAAGACACCTGGATTCGTTTCCCATGGGATATGGCTCAGAGTTTTGCTACACCCATTGCCGACCTCAAGGACTAGACTAGGCAAGCCATAAGGAATCGGCGTGACGCAATTTTTATATTTATCCACCGTGCTCATTTGGGGCACCACTTGGATCGCCATCCATTGGCAATTGGGCCAAGTGGCAGTGCTCACTTCGGTGCTTTATCGGTTTGCCATAGCGGCGGCCATTATGTTGCCGCTAGTGCTTATAAGCCGACGCCTACAAGCCACCAGCAAAGCCGATCACGGCTTTATGGTACTGCAGGGCATGTGTTTGTTTTCTATGAACTTTGTTTGCTTTTACAGTGCCGGGCTGTCAATTTCTAGTGGTTTATTGTCGGTGATATTTTCTTCCGCCACCTTATTTAATGCCGTAAACAACCGTATTTTTTGGCAAGAAAAGCCAACCGGCGCCGTATTTGGCGCAGGTATTCTAGGGATCATTGGCCTGAGCTTAATGTTTTGGCCTGAGCTACGGTCAAATTCGGACAAAGGTGTGGATGTTGCTAGCATTGGCCTTGCCTTTTTAGGCACTTTTTTGTTTTCCTTAGGTAACATGATTTCCGTCAGGCACAATAAAAAGGGCCTAAAACCCTTTACCAGCAACGCCTACGCCATGATTTACGGCACCTTGTTTTTGGCCGCCTTACTCATCATTACCGGCACCCCCCTCGCGTGGGACGCTCGACCTCAGTACGTGGGCAGCTTATTGTATTTAGCAGTGATAGGCACGATTGCAGGCTTTACCGCCTACCTTTCTTTGGTGGGCCGCATCGGCGCCAACAAGGCGGCCTATGCTACGGTGATGTTCCCGGTAGTCGCACTCGCTTTATCTACTGTGTTTGAAGGCTATGTGTGGAGACTAAGTAGCGTGAGTGGCTTAGCGCTTGTATTGCTCGGCAATGGGCTGATTTTAGGTATCAAACTGCCGTTTTTTGGAAAACCGGCCAATCTACGATAAGGACCGCTGATACATTGATCTATATAGACCTACCCTATATGACCAGTTATTGGCTGGTGACCAAACGGCTTTGAACAGGCGCAGATCCAGCAGCAGGCTGATGATAGGCAGGTTGCCGAGGAAGCCGCCAACAAGTCAAGCATCCACTTTGCGCAACTCAATATCTGGCAGGACAAAAATCAGAATGGCCGACTGGACAAAGGTGAGGCTAAAGCCGATTAAGGTCATGCCTGCCGTTAGGCGAGTTACCGCATTACCCTTGGCAATGCTGGGCGGCAAACTCATCAGCAAAATCAATTTCACGGTAGAGGCACAGCCCACAAACAAAACCGAGACCCACGAAGCCCAACCTTGCAGAAACACAAACCCAAGCATACCCAAAAGAGAAACTATTGCAGACACCGCTACTGGTGCCCTCAACCCAACCCATGTTGGAGCAGCTAGCACAATAAAGGAGGCTAGCAAGGGCATAGAATTGAACGCCAAAATGAGCCAAGTTAAAGCGTATTCTTCACCCCTAGCTCGCAAAAAAACGCCGGCGTAGGCATTGGTCACTACAAAAGCAACAATGGAGCCCGTTAATAACAGACTCAGTTGCCAAATGTGTTTGTCCGTTAAACTAGGCAACGCTTGTATAGACGACCTATTACCGGCTAAACCCTGACCTGCCTGAACCGCTACGGTTGGCACTGGCAAAGGCCATATGTGAGGGGGTCCAAACTGTGGTCGCTTTTGGAAGTGTAGTCTGAAACAACGCCACACCGGCGCCCATAATTACCGACACGATAAACAACATTAGGCTAGAGGGCACCATGCCGCAGGAATAGCACCAAAAGCCACAGCGATCATAGGTAACGTAGTCAACGCCCCTGTTCCGGCCTCGTTCAAACCAAATGTGTCGGCAATTTGAATGGCTAAGGGAGGTGCTGAAGTTCATTGATAGAGTTCTTTGTCGGCAGTTGCAAATTAACGAGCTGATTGTCTTACAATGGGGTTTCTAGTCAAGCATTATTCATCTATAAAGCGTCATTGCCGGATAACCACTTATACATCACCAAAGCATCAACGTAGCCGTTACTTGGGTGTTTAAACGCTTTAGATAACCTGCCTACAGTCTCAAACCCTAATTTATGCCATAGACGTACCGCACCTTCGTTGGTCTCTGCAACAAAGTTAAACTGCATGGCGTGGTAGCCAAGTTGCACTGCCATTTGTTGGGAATGTTGGCACATGGTGGTAGCGAGTCCGCGACCCCTCGCGGTTAGGGCAACCATGTACCCGCAATTGCATACATGCTGGCCCGGACCTTGCTGATTAGTTTTAATAAAATACGTGCCGAGTATTGCCCCGGCTTCTTCACACACATAGGTTTTGCGCGGCGCTTCAAGCCATATATTTTGGGCTTGCAATTTAGTGGTGTCTATCGCGTAAGCATAGGTCTCGCCTGCGGCAACGATAGTGTGGAAAATCGGCCAAATGGCATCAAAGTCTTCTGCAACAGCTTCGCGGATATTCATTGAGTTGATTCCTAGTTTATTCTTAGTTCACCTTAGACTTATCACGGAAGTTTACAACTGTAGCTTTCACCTGATCAAATATACAGGTAAAATTGATTAGACATTTTCCACCGGACACATACTATGGGCAGAGCCTACCAAAACAAAAAGTTAGACATCGCCAAAACATCCGACGCTAAAGCTAAGGTGTATAGCAAATACGGCCGTGAAATTTATGTTTGTGCAAAGGCCGGTGGTGTTGAACCCGATGGTAACTTGGCGCTTCGCTCGCTAATAGATAAGGCCAAAAAAGATCAGGTGCCAAGCCACGTAATTGATAAGGCATTAGATAAAGCCAAAGGTGGTGGTGGAGAAGACTACTCAACTGCGCGTTATGAAGGTTATGGCCCAGGCAGCTCTATGGTGATTGTAGATTGCCTTACCGACAACCCAAACCGTACTTTTGGTGACGTACGCCAGTGCTTCACTAAGACCAAGAGCAAAATTGGTACCTCAGGCAGTGTAGGCCACATGTTTGATCACAGCGCTATTTTTGTATTTGCCGGTGATGACGAAGATGCCGTACTAGAAGTGTTGATGGAAGCCGACGTAGATGTGACCGACGTTGAATGTGAAGATGGTAAGACGACTGTGTTTGCCCCACATACTGAGTACAACAATACCAAACAAGCCCTAATTGAAGCCTTAGGTAACGACAAAGGCGAGTTTGAGTTTGACGTAGATGAAATTCAATTCATCCCGCAAAACACTAGCCCCGTTACCGGTGATGACGCGGTGATGTTTGAATCCTTTTTAGACATGCTTACCGACCTTGATGACGTGCAAAACGTGTATCACAACGCAGAACTGGGTTAGTCGCTAAACTAAACCTTGCCTAATGCTGCCGCCACCGCGCTTTGTGCGTGAATGGCGGTGGTGTCATAGAGAGGCACTGTAGTATCTTTTTGCTGAACCAATAAAGTAATTTCTGTACAACCTAAAATCACCGCTTGTGCGCCCTGATTAAATAAGTCCTGTATAACCGCTAGGTACTTTTGTTTAGAGTGTTGACTGATTTGCCCAAGGCACAGCTCTTGGTAAATCACCTCATGTACCATGGCCTGCTGTTCAACATTGGGCACCAGCACTTCTATGCCAAAGTTTTGGGTCAACCGGCCTTTATAAAAGTCTTGCTGCATAGTAAACGCCGTACCGAGCAGCCCGACCTTAGTGACTCCATCAGCTAACAAATGCTGTGCTGTAGCGTCTGCAATATGCAGCATAGGAATGTTAACGGCTGCTTGCACCTCGGCCGCCACCTTGTGCATAGTGTTAGTACAAATCAAAAACAGGTCGGCCCCACCCGCCTCCACTGCTTGGGCGGCCTTGGCTAATATAGCGGCGGTCTGTGCCCATTTGCCTTGGTGCTGCAGCTGTTCTATATCATGGAAATCAACGCTATATAGGCAAATTTTTGCACTGTGCAATCCACCTAAGGTTTGCTTAACGCCTTGATTTATCTCACTGTAATAAAGGCGGGTAGATTCCCAGCTCATGCCACCAATCAGGCCGATGGTTTTCATGGGCTAAGGTTCCCTAAATTTTGCTTTCGCAACTCGCTCCGTAAAGCCAGCAGCACCTCTGCCGTAGGCGGCAATGCCCCACGCCATAGATTAAAGGATTGAGCGGCCTGTTCGACTAACATACCTAAGCCATCGTCGGCTGCGGCTGCGCCTTGGCCAAGAGCCCAAGCATTAAATACGGTGGTTTGGGCGCTGTACATCATGTCGTAGCAACGGCTTGTGTTGGTGAGCAAACCGGCGGGTAATGGCGGCAGGTCGCCCGCTAGGCTGGCCGAGGTGCCGTTAATGATCCAGTCGAATGGGCCTTGAAGTTGCGCCATAGGTACCGCTTCAATCGGGCCTAAATCGGTAAATGAAGCGGCAAGGTCTAAGGCTTTACTGTGGGTTCGGTTGGCAATAATTACCTGCGCTGGCCGCTGTGCCAGAATGGGTTGTAATACCCCCCTCACTGCGCCACCGGCACCCAATACTAAGATTCGTTGGGCCTTTAGCTCGCCACCAAGGTTGTGACAAATGTCTCGCACTAAACCCATGCCGTCGGTATTGTCCGCAACTAACTGACCTTGTGGGTTCACATAAAGCGTATTGGCGGCTTCTGCCTTTTGTGCTGCAGGACTAAGCACTTGGGCCATAGCAAAAGCGCGTTGTTTAAAAGGCACGGTGATATTGAGGCCTTTGCCGCCGGACTCAAAAAAATCCGTCACTGTGGTTTCAAAAGCACCTTCTGCCACCAGCTGGGCTTGGTAGTTAATGTGTTGACCGGTGGCCGTAGCAAAGGCGGTATGAATATTTGGCGACTTACTTTGGTGAATGGGGTTACCAAACACGCGGTATTGATCGATCGGTGTATCAACGGCCATGGCTTACTTCAACCCGTCTTGAGCGGGCAGCCAGTCTTGAGCGGGCAGCCAGTCTTGAGCAGGTAAAAAGTCACGCCCTAAATTGGCTTCTTCTGAATCTTCGGCTATTTGGTAGTCATAACTCCAGCGAACTTCGCTAGGTAATGACATAAGAATTGATTCGGTGCGGCCTCCGGTTTGTAGGCCAAACAACGTGCCACGGTCATACACCAAATTAAATTCTACGTAACGGCCACGGCGGTGTAATTGGAAGTCGCGCTGACGCTCGCCATAAGGCGTGTCTTTACGGCGTTCAATAATAGGGCCGTAGGCTTTAAGGTAGCTACTGCCAATACTTTGCATGATAGCAAAGGCAGTATCGAAATCTGGATCGTTGAGATCGTCAAAAAACAAACCTCCTACACCTCGGGCTTCTTCACGATGGGGTAAGTAGAAGTATTCATCACACCAATTTTTAAGACGCGGGTACAGGGCTTCACCAAATGGATCACATGCTGCTTTAGCCGTGGCATGCCAATGTTGGCAGTCTTCTTGATTGCCATAATAAGGGGTAAGGTCATAACCCCCACCAAACCACCATACTGGGTCTTCGCCTTCTTTTTCGGCCACAAAAAACCGCACATTAGCGTGTGAAGTAGGCACATAAGGGTTGCGGGGATGTATTACCAAAGACACACCCATGGCTTGAAAACTACGGCCTGCCAATTCTGGCCGGTGGGCCGTTGCAGAGGCGGGCATGGAATCACCCATCACATGGGAAAAGTTTACACCGCCCTTTTCTATCACCGTGCCACCAGCAAGTACCCGGCTAATACCTCCACCACCCGCTTCGCGTTGCCATTCATCGGCGATAAATTGAGCACCACCATCCAGCTCTTGCAGGGCGGTACAAATTTGCTCTTGTAGGCCTAATAGGTATGTTTTAACTGCATTGATGTCGACGTTGTACACTGGGTATTCCTTCATTATTAGGGTTAAGCCGGCCGAATGACTCGGCCGGTGATTAAATCTTTAACTTGGCTTGGCTGCTTATTTTGGCCTAAGTGGCCATTCAACACATAGTTTAGCTGCGCGCCAAACCGTTGTTCTATATGCAATCGACTCATGGCGGGGTTGCGACCCGCCACATTAGCTGAGGTGGAAACAATAGGCCCATCAAAGCCGTCACACAAAGCCTGCACCACCGGGTGTGCAGAAACGCGTATCGCCACACTTTCATGCTGGCCTTTGATCCACTGCGGCACCCACAACTCGGGGTCCGGCAATAGCCATGTCGTAGGGCCAGGCCAGGTCTGGCGCAATTGTTCTACCTGGGCGCTAGATAGGTGTTTAATGAGGGGTCTCAACTGGCTCCACTGCGACGCCACCAAAATGAGACCTTTGTGCATAGGTCGTTGTTTTAGATTAAGAATTTGGGCCACTGCCTTGTGGTCCCATGGATCGCAGCCAAACCCCCAAACGGCTTCAGTGGGGTAGGCAATCACACCGCCAAATTTTAGGTTTTGGGTGGCACGCTGTAAATGCCAATAGCTCGGCTGCATGAGTATCCTGTCATTTGTGAATTTTAGCCATTTTATCTCGGCAACCGTTTCGTGCAAAGGTCTCAATATACTTTTTCATAACCCGCGCTGGTCACACGCACGAGGCCCAGCAACTCTAATTCGGTGAGTTTAGCAGCAACAATATTATAAGGCTGCGCCAGCTGTGCGCAAAGTATATCAACTGTCACGGGGTCATAGCTAAAAAGGCGTAACAAAAGTTGTAATTCTTCTGTAAGGTCTGCGTCGAAGGCAGTGTGCGGCGTTTTTTGTGTGTCTGGCGTTTGATAGCGCTCAACCAACGGCCTCAGTTGCAGTGCCAATTCGGTAATTATTTGTTGTGGCTGATCCACTAATATTGCACCTTCTCGAATCAGTTGATGGCAGCCTTGGGCCTGGGTGTTATGTACACTCGACGGTATGGCAAACACCTCTCGACCCTGCTCCATGGCCGCCTTAGCGGTAATCAACGAGCCACTTCTTAAGGCCGCTTCAACCACTAATACCCCCAAACTCAAACCACTAATGATGCCATTGCGTGCGGGAAACCGGTAGGCCAAAGGTTTAGCCATGAGCGGCCACGGTGAAACCAGCAATCCCCCGCCGTCAACAATACGTTGGGCTAGGGCTTGGTGCCTAGCTGGGTAAATGTTCCCTAGGCCCGCGCCCAACACCGCTACCGTATCACCCTGCACATCGAGGGTACCTTGGTGGCATGCGCCGTCAATGCCTAGGGCTAAGCCACTGACTAAGGTGAGGCCGCTGTTAGCAAGGTGGCCAGCAAACTGCTTTGCCATGGCCATGGATCCAGCCGTTGCCGCGCGGGCCCCGACCATGGCGATGGATGGCTCGTTGAGAAGCTGCGTGCGCCCGCGCAGCCACAAAAACGCCGGCGCGTAATGCATACAGTTGAGGTTATCTGGGTAATCTAGGTCGTCAAACAATAGCAGCTGTGCGGACTGCTGCTGTAACCATAACAACTGTTTTTCCAAACTTTGCGGCAAGGGTTTTTGGGTTAATTTCGCCAGTGTTTGTTGTTGCTGCGCATTGAGTATTTGCTTCACTAGATTAGTGTGCTGCTGTTCTAGTATGGTCGGCCCATGGCCCAGTTGCTGCGCCAACAGCCAGCCCTGTTTAAAACTTAAGTTTAGTTCGGTTAACGCCAACCATGCTAAGTGATGATCATCCATAATCATTGCCTCTGCTATTGCCACTATTTGCCATGTCATTTAACAACTAACCGGCGACGGTACTCCATCCCAGCAAGCAGTTAGTGGTATAATTCTAGTCAATAAATCCGCTTTTTGCCTTAGCGGACTATATTTCGCAACGTTTTACCAACTCGAATAGATATCACCATGGCTTTACTCCCTATTTTAGAATTCCCCGATCCACGCTTACGCAAAATTGCTGTCACGGTAGACACAGTCACCGACGACATTCGCAAGCTAGCCCAAGACATGCTCGAAACCATGTATGCCGCCCCGGGTATTGGTTTAGCGGCGTCGCAGATCAATGTACACCAGCGTGTTGTAGTCATTGATGTGAGTGAAGAAGGCGACGATCCTCGCGTGTTGATTAACCCGAGTTGGGAACCTTTGTCGAACGAAATGCACCAGTACCAAGAAGGTTGTTTGTCGGTGCCGGAGTTTTACGATGACGTAGAGCGCCATAGCAAAATCCAACTGAGTGCCCTCAATGAACACGGAGAACCTATCTCTGAAGTGGCCGAGGGGTTATTCGCCGTGTGTATTCAACACGAGCTAGACCACTTAAATGGTAAGTTGTTTATTGATTACCTGTCGCGTTTAAAGCGTGAGCGCATCCGCAAAAAGCTGGAAAAGAAACATCGTGACGATATTAAAGATGCCCTTTACGAAGCTAAGGTCAAGGCTCAGGAACAAGCCAAGCTGGACGCCCAAGCGTGAGCCAAACTGGGTTAAGGATTATTTTTGCAGGCACGCCCGACTTTGCCGCGCAACATTTACAGGCGTTATTCAACAGCCAGCACCAGGTGGTGGCTGTATATAGCCAACCGGACCGCCCCGCAGGCCGCGGCCGTAAACTCACTGCCAGCCCAGTTAAAGAGCTCGCCCTTGAACATAGCATTGCCATAGAACAACCCTTAAGCCTTAAAGACAGCGACGCCCAAGCAACCTTGGCCAGTTACCAGGCCGACATCATGGTGGTCGTAGCCTATGGATTATTGTTGCCGCAAGTCGCATTAGACACGCCACGCCTAGGCTGTATCAACCTACACGGTTCTCTACTCCCGCGTTGGCGCGGTGCGGCGCCTATCCAACGGGCGATTTTGGCAGGTGACCAATGCTCGGGCGTAACGGTAATGCAAATGGCAGCGGGCCTAGACACGGGCCCCATGTTACTTAAGGCAGAAATACCCATTGCCGACACCGACACCAGCGCTAGCCTCTATGAAAAACTCGCTAGCCTAGGCTGTAGTAGCCTGGTAGAAGCGCTAGATCAACTACAAACCAACGGCCTAGCTGCTCAAGTTCAAGACGACACTCTGGCTAACTACGCCGCCAAGCTCGTTAAGGCAGAAGGCGCCATTGATTGGCAGCAAACGGCACAGCAAATAAGCCGCCAAGTGCGTGGCCTTAACCCATGGCCAGTGGCTTACAGCGACTGGCAGGACAACCGTCTACGTATTTGGCTGGCCCATGCCATAGACACATCAAGTGACCAACCCGCGGGTACCTTATTGGCCCTAGATAAAACCGGTCTAGAAGTGGCGTGCGGCAGCGGCCGCCTTAAAATCACCCAAATGCAGTGGCCCGGTGGCAAAGCCTTGAGCGACAACCAACTCATCAACCTAAAACAGAAAATGCCCCTCGGCCAAACGTTCACTAGCCTCAAGGCGGAATCTTAAGCATGGCAAATCCACGATTATTAGCCGCCCAAGCACTTACCTCAGTGTTGTGCCACCAAGGGTCATTGGCCTCTAGCTTACCTAAAGCGCTTGAAGCTGCAGAACATGGCGACCGCGCCCTCATACAACAACTGTGCTACGGCACGTGTCGGCACTTCCCGCAGTTGGAATTGATTGCCGACCAGCTGTTGCACAAACCCATGAAGGCCCAAGATCAGGACATTTACGCACTTATCTTAATGGGTTTATACCAAATTAAAGCCATGCGCACGCCAGACTATGCCGCCGTAGATGCCACCGTGCAAGCCGCTAAAGCCAGTGGTAAACGCTGGGCGGATAAACTCATCAACGGCGTATTACGCTCCTATATTCGTGGTGGCGCAGACCTGGAAGAAGTGCTCAATGAGCATGATGCCTATCGCCATAACCACCCCCAATGGTTCATTTCTAAACTGAGCAATCATTGGCCCGACCATTGGCAACAGATCTTAGCCGCTAACGACCCTCAAGGGGCCCTCACCTTACGGGTGAATACGCGCAAGGTGAGCCGTGACGACTATTTAATAACCCTATCCGAGGCTGGCCATCCTGCTAGTGCGTGCGAATATAGTGCGGTGGGTGTGCAACTAGACAAAGCCTGTGAAATCACTCAATTACCCGGCTTTGATGAAGGCTGGTTTAGCGTGCAAGACGAAGCACCACAGCTTTGTGCGGACTTGTTAGAGCTAGAAGCCGGCCATCGCGTGCTAGATGCCTGCGCCGCGCCAGGTGGAAAAACCTGCCATTTGTTGGAAGCCGAAGATGTTTCGGTAGTGGCGGTAGAGTTAGAAGAACGACGGATAGGCCGTATGGAAGACAACCTATTCCGTATGGATTTACAGGCCCAAATCATATGCGCCGACGCCAGTGAACCGGACCAATGGTGGAACGGCGAGGGTTTTGATCGCATTTTATTGGATGCCCCTTGCTCGGCTACCGGTGTTATTCGCCGCAACCCAGATATCAAAATGCTACGCACCAACGAAGACATTTTGGAGTTAGCGCAACTGCAACTGAAACTGCTAACTAACCTATGGCCTCTATTAAAACCTGGCGGTTACCTGCTGTACGCAACCTGTTCGGTGCTACGCCAAGAGAACGACCGCCTCGTAGGGCGTTTCTTAAAGCAACAACCCCAGACGATACACTGTGCCATTGATGCAGATTGGGGCATCGGCATGGACGTTGGCCGCCAATTATTGCCTAATCCCACCAGCCACGATGGTTTCTATTATGCTAAATTGCATAAACCCACCGCCTAACGTTAAACAGCTGGTCGCTAAGCTAGGCTGAGGCTTAGCTTCTGCTTAACCATCTGCTATGATAGGCACAATATTCAGCTGTTGAGGCACTTCGCTCTAGTATGAAAATCATCATTCTTGGTGCCGGTCAGGTCGGCCGCACCCTTGCTGAAAAATTGGCCAATGAAGCCAACGATGTAACCATGGTGGACCAAGACGCAGGTCACCTCAAAGACCTTCAAGATCGCCTCGACATCCGTACCGTTCGTGGCCGTGCCTCATTGCCCAACATACTAGCCAGCGCCGGTGCCGAAGACGCCGATATGCTGGTGGCGGTCACCAATAGTGATGAGGTCAACATGGTGGCCTGCCAAATTGCCAAGACCATGTTTCAAACCCCGACTATTATCGCCCGTATCCGCGAGCATCAATACCTCGCAGAACGCGACACATTGTTCAAGCAAGAGCCTAGGGCGTTTCCTATTGATGTCATCATTAGCCCTGAGAAGCTGGTAACCGCCCATGTCCAGCGCTTAATCCAAAACCCAACGGCTCTACAGGTGCTCGATTTTGCCAAGGGCCGAGTACAATTGGTGGCGGTAAGCGCCTGTCATGGTGGGCCTTTAGTAGGCAAACCCGTGTCGGACCTGCGGCGTCACATGCCTAACGTAGACACCCGTGTAGCGGCTATTTTCCGCAACGACCGCGCCATTGTACCTACCGGACAAACCCACATACACGTAGACGACGAAGTATTTTTTATTGCCGCTCAGCCCGACATCAACAAGGTTATGAGTGAACTTAGACGCCTAGAAAAACCTTACAAGCGTATTATGATTGCCGGTGGTGGCAATATTGGTGCACGGCTAGCGCGCAACTTACGTAAAGACTTCCGAGTGAAAATCATCGAGCGTGGACTAGAGCGCTGCGAACAACTTGCAGATGCGTTAAACGGCGTCATCATTCTGCATGGTAGTGCCTCAGATAAAGACCTATTGATCGAAGAAAACATTGAGTCCACCGACGTTTTTTGCGCCTTAACCAACGACGACGAAGCCAATATTATGGCCTCCATGCTGGCCAAGCGGCTAGGCGTACGCACAGTGATGACCCTCATCAGCAACCCAGCCTATGTCGATTTGATCGAAGACGGTTCCATCGATATTGCTATTTCGCCACAACAGTCCACTATTAGCAGCCTGCTTACCCATGTGCGTCGTGGCGACATCGTCAACGTTCACTCACTACGTCGGGGTGCCGCAGAAGCCATTGAAGTGGTGGCTCACGGTGACCCTAAAACCTCTAAAGTGGTAGGCCGTAGCATAGACCAAATTGGTTTGCCCGAGGGCACCACAGTGGGTGCCATAGTCCGCGGTGATGAAGTGATCATTGCCCACCATGACACCGTCATAAAAAATGACGACCATTGCATACTGTTCTTAACAGACAGACACATGATTCATGACGTCGAACGTTTGTTCGCCGTTACTCTAGGGTTCTTTTAGGCCTCACTATGCACTTTAAAGTCACCTTAAAAATCATCGGTATGTTATTGATGGCCTTTAGCGCCTCGATGATACCGTCATTGCTTATCTCATTGAGCTTAAATGACGGTGCGCACTGGTCTTTTGGCTATGCGTTTTGTATTACCTTCATTGCTGGATTTTTAATATGGCTACCATTTTCCACACACACTAAGGTACTGCGCACCCGCGACGGCTTTGTTATTGTGGTGATGTTTTGGACCATTTTGGGGTTGTTTGGAGCCTTGCCCTTCTACTTTTCCACCCCTTTGTCTGCCCTTGATCCATCGTGGAGCTATGTAGACTCGTTGTTTGAGTCATTGTCTGGCCTCACCACCACCGGTGCCACTGTGATCGTGCACCTGGACGACTTACCCACGTCTTTATTGTTTTACCGCCAGTTTCTACAATGGTTTGGTGGCATGGGTATTATCGTTTTGGCAGTGGCCATCTTACCTATGCTAGGTATTGGTGGTATGCAATTGTATCGTGCTGAAACGCCAGGCCCTGTCAAAGATTCCAAGCTGACACCCCGAATCACGGAAACTGCTAAACAGCTGTGGTATATCTACCTCACCCTAACTGTCACTTGTGCGACTGCATATTGGTTGGCCGGCATGACTTTGTTTGATGCCATTACCCACAGTTTTTCTACCGTTGCTATCGGCGGTTTCTCTACCCACGACGCGAGTCTGGGCTACTTTAATAGTGCTGCTGTAGAAACCATTGCTATCATCTTTATGCTCTTGGCCGCGGTTAATTTTAGTCTGCACTTTCAGACTGCGCGCACCATTCGTAATCAGCATTATAAGGCCAGACTCAGCCATTATTGGCACGACGAAGAGTTTCGCTTTTTCCTCAGTGTCATCGCCTCCATTTGCCTTATTACCGTTGGCACCCTGTGGCTCACCAATGGTATGAATTTTAACGACAGCTTCCGGCAAGGCGTGTTTGAAGTCGTGTCAATTGCCACCACCACTGGATTTGCCACCGCCGATTTTTCACAATGGCCGGCAATGCTGGCGTTCTTGCTGTTCAGCGCTGCGTTTATCGGAGGCTGTGCCGGCTCCACGGGCGGTGGCATGAAGGTGGTACGCGTACTCATCGTGTTAAAACAGGGTCTTCGGGAAATACGAAGACTTATTCATCCTAACGCCATCATCCACGTTAAATTGGGTTCCAGCCCTATTCCAGACCGAGTGGCTGAAGCCGTATGGGGATTTTTCTCTGTCTATACTCTGGTATTCTTCATTATGATGATTGCCTTATTAGGTACCGGTATGGACCAAGTCACCGCTTGGTCAGCCGTAGGTGCAACCCTTAACAACCTTGGCCCAGGCCTTGGCGATGTGGCACAAAATTACAGTGACGTTACTGCAGTTGGAAAATGGATTTTGTGTTTTTCAATGCTCTTAGGCCGGCTCGAAGTATTTACCTTATTAGTGCTCTTTACACCTATGTTTTGGCGCGACTAGCCTATTATATTTATTAGTTTTTCCCAGCCTATTCACAGACTTATCCACAGGACATCAAACCATGCCTGACCACTGGAATCAACGTTATAGCCTAGCTCAGGATATGCCTCCGGTGAGTTATGGCCTCACTCACTACCAACACTTACTGCCCACAAACGGTACTGGTTTAGACCTCGCTTGCGGCCTTGGCCAAAATTCTATTTTCCTTACAAAACATGGACTTAGCATGCAGGCTTGGGACTACTCCCAGGTTGGTTTGGAACAGATGTCACACCATTGCACCAACCAAAAAGTCGAGGTAAATCAACGTTGTATAGACCTTACTAATGCACCATGGCCAGACCTGAAATTTGACTTGATTTGTGTCACTGCCTACCTTGAGCGTACACTTTGTCCACAGATCGTCGACCAGCTCAACCCGGGCGGCATACTGGTGTACCAAACCTTTAACCAAGTCACTGAAATTGCAGGTAAAACCCTGCCCAAACCGAAGCGGCCACAGCTGTTATTGGGCAAAGGTGAGTTGCTAGAATTGTTTACTGAGTTAACGCCACTGATTTACCACGATGAACAGCAACTCGCGTCCATAGAGCATCCGTTAGCAGGCAAAGCGCTGCTGATTTCTCGAAAGCCTGGTTAGGCTTGATCTAGGGTGTGCTTAAAACGACGGTATTCCCACTGATACTGCTCGGGGGCTCGCCTCACTAATGCTTCTACCGCTTGATTAAGGGCCGCCACGCTGTCTTCAATCGTTGCCAGCTGAAACTGCTGGGTGATGTCTTCCAACTCTAAAGCAAAGCCTTGGCTTGACTCTAAGCGCCGTGCAAAACCGAGTATTATGCGCGTGTTTTTGGTATTGGCCAATTGGTTGGCTAAGGTCATAGTATAGGCCGGTTGATTAAACCACTGGCTAAGCATACCGGCGCTAGTTGGGGGCTCTTGGTCTGGCAGGATTAAACTTACCTGGCCTTTGATGAGTGCACGTTTTAGCTTCATCACGCCTTTTGCCGTGGCTGGCGCTAACTGCATACCCGCACGGCTCCTTGCTCGGTGTATGAGCGCATCTAAGCCCTGTAGCTTGGCGGGTTTGTAGAGCGCGGTAAGCGGGTAATGATGCGCGGCCCAATTAGCGAACAACTCCCAATTACCTAAATGAGGGGTTAGCAATATCACCCCCCCCTGTGCGTGGGCGCTAGATAACTGCTCAGCACCGGTTACCGATTTAATAGACTGCAAGCCAATATCGCTTGCTTGGGTCCAGTTGATGCCCATTTCTAACGCCGCATACAACGTGTGCTGCAGGCTTTGACGGACTAAGTTTGCTTTTTGGCTGGGGTTAAGCTCCGGGAAACAGCGTTCGATATTGATTTTTGTTTGTCTACGACTTTGGTTTGGAAAAATTAAAAGCAGTAAAATCAATATATTAGCACTTCTGTGCAGCCACCTCAGAGGTAACTTCCCAAGCAAGGTTAACACGCCCACGGCGAGTGATGATTTAAGGCGTTGAGACATAGTTACGATTAACCGCATGGGGTTGATGACAGACCCTCATGATACCTTGTATACGCTGCCTAGACGAGCTTTGCCCTAACGTATGCCGAATAGACCCATGCCACACAGAGGCAGCTAGTGTATAATGTGGCGCTTGAATCTCGCCTTGTGCACAGCGCACTCGAGCGGCCCTCTTTTTACTTTACCTGTGGACTCAGTCGTGGATAAAACAACCGATACTAGCACCTTCCAAGGTCTCATATTTGCCTTGCAACAATACTGGTCTGCGCAAGGCTGTAATATTATGCAGCCGCTCGATATGGAAGTCGGCGCTGGCACCTTCCATCCCGCAACTTTTTTAAAGGCCATTGGCCCCGAAAGTTGGCGCGCAGCGTATGTACAACCCAGCCGTCGACCTACCGATGGCCGTTATGGTGAAAACCCAAACCGCCTGCAACACTATTTTCAGTTTCAAGTAGTCATTAAACCTTCTCCGGATAATTTTCAAGAGCTGTACTTAGAGTGTCTAGACCACCTGGGCATTGATACCCAAGTACACGATGTGCGCTTTGTGGAAGACAACTGGGAGTCGCCAACCCTAGGTGCTTGGGGCTTGGGCTGGGAGATCTGGCTCAATGGCATGGAGGTTTCTCAATTCACCTATTTCCAGCAAGCCGGTGGCATAGAGTGTTACCCAGTCATGGGTGAAATCACCATTGGTTTAGAACGTATTGCCATGTACTTGCAAAATGTTGATAGCGTTTATGACTTGGTATGGAGCCGAGCAGCCGATGGCACCACCGTGAGCTATGGCGATATCTTCCATCAACAAGAAGTCGAAATGTCGACCTACAACTTTGAATACGCTGAAGTCGTAACCTTGTTTAGTAACTTTGAACACTATGAGGCCGAATGTGCCCGTATGGTCGAAGCCAAATTGCCACTGCCTGCTTATGAGTTTGTGCTTAAAGCGTCCCACGTATTTAACTTACTGGATGCTCGACACGCCATATCGGTTACCGAACGGCAGCGTTATATCCTCAGGGTACGTACCCTTGCCCGCCAAGTTGCCTTGGAGTACTACGCCAAGCGTAAGGCCTTAGGTTTCCCACTGGCGACACCCGCACTAAGGGATGAATTATTAAAGGACGAGGAGCAAAGCTCATGAGCCATGCCGATTTTTTGTTTGAGCTAGGAACCGAAGAGTTACCACCTAAGTCGTTAACAGCCTTATCTAACGCGCTCGAATCTAGCATTATTAGCCAACTCAAGGTCCTCGGTTTAAACCATACCGAGGTGACCTCATACGCCACACCTCGCCGCTTGGCGTTGACCATTAACCAACTGGCTAGCCAACAGGCCGACCGTAGTGAAAGCCGCCGTGGACCGTCAGTAAAGGCCCCAGAAAAAGCGGTTGAAGGCTTTGCCCGCTCCTGTAAGGTAAGCCTGCAAGAGCTCGCCGTTGTTGACACTGATAAAGGCCAGTATTACGAATTTGAACGTAACATTAAGGGTGCCAAAACCTTAGACCTGCTTGCCGATGTCATCAACAAAGCGCTCGCAGCTCTACCTGTCGCTAAGCGTATGCGTTGGGGCTCATCGCGGAACGAATTTGTACGTCCGGTACAATGGTTTATCTTGAGCCTAGGCAATGAGCTCATCGATACACAGCTGTTTGGGTTAACCAACGGGCACCAGACTCGCGGTCACCGGTTTCACAGTAGCGGCGAGTTTGCTATTCAGTCTGCTGCCACTTATGCGCAACAGCTACGTACTGAAGGTCATGTTGTTGCCTGCTTCTACGAACGCAAGGCGATGATACGAGAGCAAATATCTGAGCAAGCTTCTAAACTTAATGCTACCGCCGTCATCGATGAGAAATTGTTGGATGAAGTGACGGGGTTAGTAGAGTGGCCTGTATGTTTGACCGGGCGGTTTGATGAAGCCTTCTTGCAAGTCCCTGCCCAGGCACTTATTTCCTCCATGAAGGAGCATCAAAAATACTTTCATTTTGTTGACCAGGACGGCGCCATTTTACCGCTGTTTTTGACCGTCAGTAATATTGTCAGTAAAGACCCCGCGAAGATCATTGAAGGCAACGAACGAGTCATTAGACCTCGCCTGGCCGACGCCATGTTCTTTTTTGACACCGATAAAAAGTTCACCCTAGAAAGCCGCAACCAAGCCCTTGGCAAAGTTGTGTTTCAGGCTCAACTGGGAACAGTATTAGATAAAACTCAACGTGTCGCTCAATTGGCAGGCCACATTGCAACCTCTATTGGTGCCGATGTTGACTTAGCTCAACGTGCTGCTAGCCTTTGTAAAGCCGACCTCAATACCGAAATGGTGTTGGAATTCAGCGACTTACAAGGCCTCATGGGTCATGTGTATGCCCTCAACGACGGCGAAGATCACACCGTCGCCGCCGCCCTTGAACAACATTATTGGCCTAAATTTGCCGGCGACCGTTTGCCCCAAACTGACGTCGCTAGTGCGGTGGCTATCGCTGACCGCCTAGACACCTTAGTCGGCCTGTTTGGTATTGGTCAACCGCCTACAGGCAGTAAAGATCCGTACGCCTTGCGTCGTGCCACAGTCGGCCTGCTGCGTATTATCATCGAAAATGGCTACGCCTTAGACTTGGCCACCTTGGTTCAAACGGCCTACGCCTTGCATGCTGATTTGTCCACTGATGAGGTAGACGTTGAGCAGCAATTGCTGAGTTTTGTTTTTGATCGCTTACGCGCCTATTACGATGACCAAAACGTCTCCGTAGATATTTATCTCGCGGTCATGGCCAACAAGTCCAACTCTCCTTTGGACTTTGACCACCGCGTACAAGCCGTAAACAGCTTCCTGAAGCTCGAAAGCGCTCAGGCTCTAGCAGCCAACAACAAACGCGTCAGCAACATTTTGGCAAAAAATGGCCGTGGCTCAGCCCAACTGGACCCTGCATTACTCACTCAACAAGCGGAAATCGACCTGGCGCAACGGCTAACAGCTGTGCAAGCAGCCAATGCACTGGTTATTGCACAGGGCAACTATGCGGACGCTCTTGAGCAGCTGGCTCAACTTGCTGAGCCCCTTGAAGCCTTCTTCTCCGACATCATGGTCATGACTGATGATGAGACCATTAAGAACAACCGTCTTCGGCTCTTGTCTGCATTACAGGTTGAGCTGAGTCGGGTTGCCGATATCAGCCTTCTGGCCCACTAACTAGTTCAGCGCCAATCAGGTCAATGTTTCACGTGAAACATTGACCTGATTAAACGCCAGCCAATAAAAAAGCCTCAATTGAGGCTTTTTTATTCAGCATTTATGACCTAAAAATCGAGGTTAGCCACCCGTAATGCATTTTCTTCAATGAAGTTACGGCGAGGCTCTACCTCGTCACCCATCAAGGTGGTAAACATTTGGTCGGCGGCGATAGCATCATCAATGGTCACACATAGCATACGTCGCTGATCTGGATCCATCGTGGTTTCCCATAGCTGCTCTGGGTTCATTTCGCCCAAGCCTTTGTAGCGTTGTACCGCTAACCCACGGCGCGCTTCTTTCAATAGCCATTCCAAGCCGGCGGCAAAGCTTTGGGTCGCAAAGGTTTTTTCGCCACGCTTTACGTAGCCATCCTGCTCAAACAAACCGACCAAGGCATCGTTAAGCGCGGCAATCGAGCGATACTCACCGGAGCTTAAGAAATCGAAACCAATCATAAAGTCTGCGTCAATACCGTGGGTGGTGATGGTCACCATAGGTAGATAACCATCACGCTCTGGGTTGGTCTTAATCTGGCCGTCGTAGCTGGCCCCGCCCACTTCTTGCGCTTCTAGCTTTTCAAGCATTTGGTCAAGCCAGTTAGCTACTTTGTCTTGGTCATGAAGTTCTTCAACAGTTAACACCGGTGCGTAAATCATCTGCTCCAATATAACCGCTGGGATGATGCGTTCCACACGCTTAATGGTCGCCATGACCTGACGATACTGAGTTGCTAACCCCTCTAATCCTGTGCCCGATATGGCTGGAGCTGAAGCGCTAGAATGTAGCGATGCGTTATCCATGGCGCCTTGCAATAAGAAACCATCAAGGGCTGGGTCGTCTTTTAGGTACTGCTCTTGCTTACCCTTTTTAACCTTGTACAAAGGTGGCTGAGCAATAAACAAGTGGCCGTTTTCAATCACCGTTGGCAGATGACGGAAGAAAAATGTGAGCAACAAAGTGCGGATGTGGGCACCGTCAACGTCGGCATCGGTCATGATGATGACGCTGTGGTAACGCAGTTTTTCGATATCAAACTCGTCTCGACCAATACCACAACCCAATGCGGTAATGAGTGTGCCTACTTCTACCGAAGATAACATCTTGTCAAAGCGCGCCTTCTCAACATTGAGGATCTTACCCTTTAACGGCAAAATCGCTTGTGTCCGTCGATTACGGCCCTGCTTAGCGGATCCGCCGGCAGAATCACCCTCCACTAGATATATTTCGGATAGCCCCGGATCTTTCTCTTGGCAGTCTGCTAGCTTTCCTGGCAAGCCCGCAATGTCTAGGGCGCCTTTACGTCGCGTCATCTCACGGGCCTTGCGGGCGGCTTCACGCGCACGCGCTGCATCAATCATCTTACCGACAATCATGCGGGCTTCTTGAGGATTTTCTTGCAAGAAGTCAGAAAGGCAGCGGCCAAGCTCCTGTTCTACTGCGGACTTCACTTCAGAAGAAACAAGCTTATCTTTGGTTTGTGAAGAAAACTTAGGATCTGGTACTTTTACCGAAATGATAGCCGTTAAGCCTTCACGAGCATCGTCGCCAGATGTGGAAACCTTAGATTTTTTTTGTGCAGATTCCGCATCAATGTAGTTGTTTAGTGTACGAGTTAACGCCGCTCTGAAACCACTCAGGTGGGTACCACCATCCCGCTGTGGGATGTTATTGGTAAAGCAATGAATACTTTCCTGAAACGAATCGTTCCACTGCAGCGCCACTTCAACACCCACACCATCCGCATGCATAGTATTAAAATGCATGCACTTATTGATTGGGGTTTTATTGGTATTTAAAAACTCAACAAAGGCCGACACACCACCCTCGTAGCAAAATAGCTCTTCTCGACCAGAGCGCTCATCCTTCAGTCGAATGGCAACGCCTGAGTTAAGAAACGACAGCTCTCTTAAGCGCTTCGCCAAGATATCAAAATGGAACATGATGTTAGTAAAGGTATCGGGCGACGCGGTAAAGGTACACGTGGTGCCGCTACCCTCGGTGGTACCCACAACAGCCAAAGGTGCTTTTGGCACACCATGGTTGTATATTTGTTCATGCACTTGGCCATTACGACGGATGGTGAGCTTTAATTCTGTCGACAATGCGTTAACTACACTGACACCTACGCCGTGCAAACCACCTGAAACCTTATAGGTGTTGTCATCAAACTTGCCGCCGGCGTGCAAGATAGTCATGATCACCTCAGCGGCGGACACCCCTTCTTCTGGGTGAATATCAACAGGGATGCCTCGGCCATCATCAACAACCGTGACAGTATCGTCAGATTGGATGGTTACACTCACTTCACTACAGTAACCCGCAAGCGCCTCGTCAATGCAGTTATCAACGATCTCAAACACCATGTGGTGCAATCCGGTGCCATCATCGGTATCACCAATGTACATACCAGGGCGCTTACGCACAGCATCTAGCCCTTTAAGCACTTTAATGCTGGATGAATCATAGGTGTTTTCGCTCATCAATTACTCCGAAATCATTTTCTTAAAATGGGTCCCAAACCAGTTTTTAGCTTGGTGACACCTGTCCGTGTTTCACGTGAAACATGTTAACTTGTATACCTTTTGGCCAACAATCCGTTAGCTCATTGGGGCCAACGCTGGTGACAAACACCTGCGTGTTCAACTTGGCCAACTGCCTACATATCTCTCGTCGGTGGGCCCAGTCTAATTCCGCCGCTAAGTCGTCTACCAAGAACACACAGTTGCGCCCCTGGACTTCGCTAAGCAACTTACCCTGAGCCAACCTTAACGCAACTACTACCAACTTTTGGTGGCCGCGAGATAGACGCTCTGCGGCATTGACTCCGCTGAGCGTGAGTTTGACATCTGCCCGCTGAGGCCCGCGTTGCGTATAACCCAAGTGCAGATCCCGCTCTAGAGTCTCATCTAGAATTTCCGCATAGGGTCGATTTGCGGTCCAACCACAGTAGTAACCCAACTTCAGATCTGGCAAGTCTACCAAACCAGCAAGGAGCTCAAAGAACATTGGCTCAAGCAGCTTTAAATACGCCTCTCTGAGGCAATTTATCTGTTCCGCGACCTGCACCAAGCCAGGATCAAAACTAGCCCTCACAGAGGCGCTCATTGTACCACATTTCAAGGCACTGTTACGTTGTTTTAACAGCCTCTGAGCCTGCTTCCAGAGCCCAAAAAACGCAGCATTGTGGTGATATACACCCCAGTCTAAATACTGCCGCCGAAGGCTTGGACCACCCTCAATTAAGCTGGCACTAGAGGGGTCAATTAACTGCACCGGCAGCAAGCTTGCAAGTTCGGCAGTAGAGGTGAGGCTTTCACCATTGAGACGTATTGAATGATCACCATCGAGACGCCGATTCATCCCTAAAGCGACGGGCACCCCCTGTTGATTTTGCAGTTTTGCAAACAACAGGCAATCAGTTTTATTTTGAGTAATCAAAGAAGCCAACTTAAGGCTGCGAAAAGAGCGCCCGAGGCTGAGCATGTGAATCGCTTCCAACACGCTAGTCTTACCACTCGCGTTAGCGCCATATAGCAAATTGATACCAGAACCGAAATTGACATCAACATGATCAAGGTTTCGCAACCGTTGGATGCTTAGTTGCTGAACAGACATAATCCCACCAGCCTGTGGATAACATTAAACACAAGCTGTGCACAACTCATTACAATATGCCTAGTCGGAAGCCCATTAACCACCCAAAACAATCCAGTTTATAGGCGCATCGGCATGATGACATATTGGGCTGCACCGTTGCCACCATCGGCTAACAATGCACTCGAATTGGAGTCACTGAGGGTCATTTTAACTTGATCGCTGTGAAGTACGTTGAGCACATCCAACACGTAACCTACATTAAAGCCGATTTCAATTTGAGCGCCCTGATAATCAACCATCAAACTCTCTTCAGCCTCTTCTTGCTCTGGGTTGTTAGCCACAACTTGCAAGTTAGTATCGCTCACTGTCATGCGTACACCACGGTACTTTTCGTTAGAAAGGATAGCCGCACGGCTCAAAACACCACGCATTGCCAATCGATCAACTAACACAATCTTGTCGCCATTGCGCGGCAATACGCGCTCATAATCCGGAAACTTCCCATCAACAAGTTTAGAAGTAAAGATGAATTCATTGGTAAAGGCGCGAATATGGCTGGCCCCAATGACCAGCCTCACTGTACCATCTTCTTCGGTCATCAAGCGCGCCAATTCCAACACACCCTTACGTGGCACGATAAGTTGCTGAGCGGCCTGATCGGGCAAACCTACAGGCATGCAACTGGTGGCCAGGCGGTGACCGTCGGTGGCCACAGTGCGTAACTGAGCGTCTTTTATTTCAAATAACATGCCATTAAGGTAGTAACGAACATCCTGCTGCGCCATAGCAAAACCAGTCTGGTCAACCAGCTGTTTGAGGGCCATTTGCGGCACCTCAAACTCAAATGATTCGGGGCTATCTTCAACATTAGGAAAGTCGGCGGCAGGCAATGTGGATAACTTAAATCGACTGCGCGCCGAGCGCACCAAAACATGCTCGTCTGTTTGTGCGACCTCGATCATGGCATGGTCAGGCAAGGACTTGCAGATATCCATTAACTTACGGGCAGGAATGGTGACACTACCGTCTTCACCAGCCTGATCCAGACTCACCCGGCCCACAAGTTCCACTTCTAAGTCGGTACCTGTGAGTGTCAACTGGTCACCTTCAACCACGACCAATATATTGGCAAGTACGGGCAAGGTCTGACGCCGCTCAACAACACCCGCTACAAGAACGAGGGGTTTTAGAAAGGCTTCTCGGCTAATGGTAAATTTCATACTTCAATCCTGTTAAGGCCTAGGTTCGGCAAACGGTCTACTAACTAAACGGTAAGTGAGCGATATAAGTTATCATAATCGTCGTGAATGTCACGGTCGGTTTCACGTAATTCTTTAATTTTTCGGCATGCATGCAACACCGTGGTATGATCACGTCCGCCAAAAGCGTCGCCAATCTCCGGCAAACTGTGATTAGTCAGTTCTTTTGCTAACGCCATCGCCACTTGTCTAGGCCTTGCCACAGAACGCGATCGACGTTTTGATAAAATATCAGCAATTTTAATCTTATAATAGTTTGCCACGGTTTTTTGAATATTATCAATACTCACCTGCCGGTCCTGCAGGGCCAATAAATCGCGCAACGATTCTTGTATAAAGGGTGTAGAAATGGCTTCACCGGTAAAATGAGAGTTGGCCACCACGCGCTTGAGGGCGCCTTCTAGCTCCCGCACATTTGAACGAATCTTTTTGGCTAAAAAGAAGGCCGCATCTTCTGGTAGGGAAATACCCCCTTCGGCGGCTTTCTTCATCAATATAGCAACTCGCGTCTCTAGTTCAGGCGGTTCAACCGCTACCGTTAAACCCCAACCAAAGCGCGACTTCAAACGGTCTTCTAGACCCGCAATCTCTTTAGGATAACGGTCACACGTAAGGATCATTTGCTGGCCGCTTTCGAGCAAGGCATTAAAGGTGTGGAAAAACTCTTCTTGCGAGCGCTCTTTGCCAGCAAAAAATTGTATGTCATCAATCAACAAGGCGTCGACTGAGCGGTAAAAACGTTTAAAATCGTTAATCGCGTTCAGCTGCAAGGCTTTGACCATGTCAGCAACGAACCGCTCAGAGTGGAGGTAGACCACTTTGGCATTGGGGTTACGCTCCAATAACGCAGCGCCCACCGCATGCATTAAGTGGGTCTTACCTAAACCAACACCACCATATAGAAATAAGGGGTTATAAGAACTCCCAGGGTTCTCTGCCACTTGCCTAGCCGCCGCCAACGCCAATTGGTTAGACTTGCCCTGTACGAAGCTAGAAAAGGTAAAAGCACGGTTAAGGTAACTCTGGTGCCTTACAGAGCCCTCTACTTGAACCACCCGCTCAGCAACAGGCTCCAGGTTGAACGGCGTCTGGATTATGCTAGATGACTGCGGCGTTGCGGCACTTAGGGGTGGCTGCCGATTTTTACCAGAACTAGAAGACGGTGTGGGGTGAGTGATAATGGTAGCACTGGGCACGCCTTTTGGTGACGCCACCAGTAGTTCCACATCAAGGGTATCATCAGTCGCGTAATCGGCGACCAATTGGCGAATTCTAGAAAAATACTTATCTTTAACCCAATCTTGCACAAACCGGTTAGGTGCCAATAATTGAATCACCCGATCGGCCTCATTAACCTTTAAAGGGCGAATCCAGGTATTGTATTGCTGGCTTGGCAGCTCGTCTTGAAGACACGCCAAACATTGTTGCCAAACCGCTTGCGACATAAATTTAATAACGCCTTCTTAAATAGGACCCGAACAATCACTTAGAGTATGCACAATCGCCTGTGCCAAGGAAATGGCTTATAATAGCGACTAAAGAGGCCTATTTTATCACCAAGTGGATAAAGTTATCCACAGGCGAAGGGTGATTTAGTCAACAAGCACACTAAATTTATAATTAACTCAGAAACAGGCTTGCCTTAGGCAGCACTATCTCATATACTTGCGCGCCTAGATTTTCAACGCCAAACTTTTGGCCTATACAACTATTTTGCGAGACCGATCATGAAAAGAACGTTTCAACCTAGCGTCCTAAAGCGCAAGCGCACTCACGGTTTCCGTGCACGCATGTCAACTGTAGGCGGCCGTGCCGTAATCAACGCACGTCGTGCCAAAGGCCGTAAGAGCCTAAGCGCTTAAACGACTGTTGCACGCTTAGCGTATGACTGAATTCGACTTTTCCCGGCAGCGGCGCCTGTTGAATGCTGGGGATTATCGAAGGGTATTTGATCAAGCTGATTTCAAAGTTTCGGATCAGCATCTACTGATCTTGGCCCGCCCAAGTATACAAGGCCACTCCCGTCTGGGGCTGGTGATTGCTAAAAAAGGCATAAAACTAGCTGTTCACCGCAACCGTGTTAAGCGGGTTATACGTGATAGTTTTAGAACCCTTTGTACGCAAGACAACGAATTCTCCCCGCCTTTGGATCTGGTGATTTTATCACGCAAGGGTTTGGGCGAACTTGATAATGCCACACTGCATCGATTAATTACCAAGCAATGGGCAAGATTACATAAAAAAACCGCTCAATCCAGCTAGATTTAGGCATCCACCCATGCCAGCCCATTGCCAACGCGCGCACAGGCTCTATAATCACTGTTGGATTTTTACCAACTAACGATGATTTGCTTCTATGGATTTTCAACGCATTATTCTGATTGCCGGTATCGCCATCATTTCTTACCTGATGGTGCTGCAATGGAACCAAGACTACGGCACCAGCGCCGTCGCACCCCAACAGGTTACTAGTGTTTCTGCCTACGATACCGACATAGTCACCACCGACTTTGCCGTAGCCGCAGACGTGGCAACCAACAATGCCGGCATTACGGTCACCAGCGCAGCCAACGCCAGCGCCGGTGTATTGGTGGAAGTGAACACGGATACCTTGCAAGTGGTGATCGACACCCAAGGTGGTGACATCATTCAGGCGTCTTTAAGCAACTACTTGGCTGAAATGGACCACCCTGATGTACCATTTACCTTGCTGGAACAAAACCAAACCCGCACCTACGTCGCCCAAAGTGGACTCATAGGCGCTAACGGTACGGACCTTAAGGCACGCCCCATTTTTAAGGCTCAACAAACAGCCTACACCATGTTAGATGGCCAACAATCACTGGAAGTCGTACTCAGCCTTACGGATGACACTGGCGCGGTGATTAATAAGATCTACACCTTTAATCGGGGTAGCCATCTAGTTAACCTAACTTATGCTGTAGACAACCGCAGCAACCAGCCTTGGTCTGCCAACCTATTTGGCCAAATCAAACGCGACCGTTCTGCAGACCCAAGTGCGACCGGCGGCATGGGCATGTCGGCCTACTTAGGACCAGCCTTTTCCTTTCCAGACGACAAATACTTGCGTTACGATTTTGACGACATGGATGACGCTAATTTCAAGCGTAGTGGCCCTGGTGGTTGGGTTGGCATGTTGCAACACTACTTTGTAAGTGCATGGGTACCTAACCCAGAACAACAGCACAACTACAGCACTCGCGTTAGCAAAGGCAACTACATTGCTGGTTTTGTGAGCCCCGCATTAGAACTACAAGCAGGCCAATCAGGCGCTACTTCAGCCGAATTTTACGCCGGCCCGAAGATTCAAGCCGACCTAGAGGCGATTTCCAAAAACCTTGACCTTGTGGTGGACTACGGATGGTTATGGTGGATCTCCCAGCCATTGTTCTGGTTGCTTAACACGATGTTTGGTTTTGTGGGTAATTGGGGTGTAGCCATCCTCCTAGTGACCTTATGTGTAAAGGCGTTTTTCTTTTACCCATCGGCTATTTCTTACCGTTCTATGGCCAAGATGCGTGCTCTAGCACCAGAAATTGCCAAGCTTAAAGAGCAATACGGTGATGACCGCGCCAAAATGTCCAAAGGCATGATGGAGCTGTACAAGCGTGAGAAAGCGAATCCACTCAGTGGTTGTTTCCCGATCATCATCCAAATGCCTGTATTTATCGGCCTCTATTGGATGCTAATGGAAACCGTTGAGCTGCGCCATGCACCTTTCTTCTTGTGGATTCAGGATCTGTCGGTACAAGACCCTTACTTCATTTTGCCAGTGATCATGGGCGCCACCATGTTTATTCAGCAAATGCTTAACCCAGCACCCACTGATCCAATGCAAGCCAAGATCATGAAGATGTTACCGTTGGTGTTTACGGTGTTCTTCCTTTGGTTCCCTGCAGGCCTGGTACTTTATTGGGTATGTAACAACATCTTGTCGATTACACAGCAATATGTGATTACCAAACGCATCGAAAAGTCTATGGCTGCACGTAAGCACTAAACAGCAGCCCATAAACATGATACAAAGGCCTCTTAATGAGGCCTTTTTTATAAGTATACGACGGAGCCCAAGGTTTCGGAGTATGGCCTAGAGTTACAGACCGTCACTGGCCAAGGATGGCCAGTGCTAGCCTACATGGAGGTATTCACGGCGTGTCTGAAACTCTAGGCCATACTGCGGAGCCCTACCAGACATGCAATCAGACCAAGATACTATTTGTGCTCAAACTACACCCCCGGGCCGCGGCGGCGTCGGCATAATCCGCCTGTCTGGGCCTAAGGCGCTGGACTACGGCAAACAACTCAGCCACAACAAAGGCCAGCTGCGCCATGCCCACTATGGCCCCTTTTTAGATCACCAAGGTGAACAAATAGACGCTGGCATTAGCCTCTTCTTTAAAGGGCCCGACTCGTTTACCGGCGAAGACGTATTTGAATTTCAAGGCCATGGCGGGCAGGTCGTAATGGACTTATTACAGCGAGAATTAACACTCTTGGGCGCTCGAATTGCTCGGCCCGGCGAGTTTTCTGAACGCGCCTTTTTAAACGACAAATTAGACTTAGCCCAAGCCGAGTCCATTGCCGACCTGATTGATGCCAGCTCCGAGCAAGCCGCTCGTAACGCCTTACGTTCATTACAGGGGGTATTTTCTACCCATATCAATGCCCTGGTAGAGAGCCTCATTTACCTGCGCCTCTATGTTGAAGCGGCCATAGATTTTCCCGAAGAAGAGATCGACTTTTTGGCCGACGGCAAGGTCACTTCCTTGCTAGAGCACGTGAGGCAAGATCTAGATCAACTACTGGCCCAAGCCCAGCAAGGTAGTTTGTTGCAAGAAGGCATGCAAGTAGTGATCGCTGGTGCCCCCAACGCCGGCAAATCAAGCTTACTCAATGCCCTGGCCGGCCAAGACCGCGCCATCGTCACCGATATCGCTGGCACCACCAGGGATTTGCTTAAAGAAGCCATTCATATTGATGGCTTGCCCTTACATATTGTCGACACGGCAGGCCTAAGAGAAAGCCCAGACACAGTGGAAAAAATTGGTATAGAAAGGGCCCTTAAGGCCATAGCCGACGCCGATCAAGTATTGTTATTGCAGGATGCACAAGACCCCGCCTCGCCAGCCGAACATTGGTTTAAGTTGATGGGCGAAGGTCACATGCCACAACAGGTTACCTTAGTACGTAATAAGATTGACCTTGCCAACACGCCACCCCAACTCACCCAAGTCGAAAGCGTCGACTGTATCTATGTCAGTGCTAAACACCGCCTTGGTCTCGATTTATTACGCCAGCAATTAAAACAGGCTGTCGGTTACCAAGCCACTTTAGAGGGCGGGTTTAGTGCCCGCCGCCGCCACTTAGACGCCTTAAAGCGCTGCCAGAAATTACTCAACGACGGCGCTACACAACTGGCGTACAGTCAGGCGGGCGAACTGTTAGCAGAAGACTTACGCTTAGCCCAAGAATGCCTCAACGAAATCACCGGCACCTTTACCAGTGATGACTTATTAGGCCGCATTTTTGGTTCCTTTTGTATTGGAAAATAAACCACCATGCCTAAACCTAACCCCAGCCTTGGCCACATTCTTTGCATCGAGGACGAGCAGGATATCCAAGAAATTATTGCCTATAACCTGCAAAAAAACGGCTATACGGTGAGCCTTGCTGCCGATGGGCACACGGGGTTAGAACTGGCTCAAACACAACTGCCGGACTTAGTGTTGTTGGACATCATGTTACCCAAGCTCAACGGTATACAAGTGTGTGAACGCCTCAAAGCCGGTAACACAACGCACAAGATCCCCATCATCATGCTCTCCGCCCGCAGCGAGGAAGCCGATGTCATCGGTGGTCTAGGCCAAGGTGCAGACGACTACATCACCAAACCGTTTAGCCAAGCCGAGCTGTTGGCACGCATCAAAGTGGCCTTGCGCAGACAACCGGTGGCCAACAACAGCTTAACCATAGGGCCTGTGTGCCTTAACCTAGATGGCTATAGTTGCACGGTTGAGCAGCAAGCCATCAAACTCACCACCACCGAGTTTAAATTACTACACACCCTACTGGCACAACCAGGGCGCGCATTTTCCCGTGAGCAATTGATTTTGTCAGCCCTAGGCGAGCAATCTGACGTAGTGGATCGCAATGTCGATGTGCATATCGGTGCCATTCGTAAGAGTTTAGGCGCCAGCGCGCCATTAATCGAGACCGTGCGCGGCATCGGTTACCGCTGCAACCCCACGTTTAACCCCAGCGACAACACTTAACATGCGCCATTCGCCGATATTCTTACGACTATATGCAGGCTTTGCCATCGTCATTTTATTTAGTGTGATGATTGTAGGGCTCATGGTGCAGCGGCAAATTGAACAAGCCAGCTTACGAGACATCAGCAACAACCTAACCAGCCAAGCCTACATTCTACAGCAGTCTTTTGCCGACCCCGGCCACCAAAGTCAGCCCCAGATACAACGCCAAGTAGTGCAAATAGGCCAACGTATAGACACCCGTATTACCCTACTGTCAAAACAAGGTCAGGTGATCGCCGACTCTGAATTTACGCCTGCACAAATGGACAATCACCGCTATCGCCCAGAGGTGATCGCCGCCCATAGAAATAATATTGGTCAGTCCCGGCGTTATAGTAAAACCCTTAAAAAACCCATGTTATACGTGGCCGTGGCGGTCGCCACTAACAGTGACAAGGAGCTTGGCTACATACGTACAGCCTTGTCCACCGAACGCATCGATGAAGAAATTAACTACTTGCGCCGCGTTATCATCATTGCCGCCAGCCTTACGGGTTTAATCGCCCTGTTTATCGGTTATTGGTTAGCCATGAGTTTTGCTCGGCCATTAAAACAAATGACGCTGATCGCCAAAAACTATGCGCACGGCCGTTATCAATTGCGTATACCCAGCCATCGCCGGGACGAGATCGGCGATTTAGCTCGCTCACTTAACCAAATGGCCGACGTATCGGCGCAACGCTTCGATATTATAAAAACCGAACGTGACCAACTTTCAACCATTCTAAAAAGCATGAACGAAGGCGTTATTACGGTCACCAACCACGGTCTCATCACCCACGTAAACGCCGCCGCATGCCGTATGTTACGCACCAGCAGCGAACGCTGTTTAGGCCACTCCCTCAAAGACATCGACACCTCAAACCACCTAGAACAAGCGTTTGCCAAATGTCAGCAAGACGAAACCAGTGTCGAACGCCAAATTCAGCTCAGCGGCTATGCCTTCGCGCGCCATTATCGCTTACATGTAACGCTGCTCAAGCAATCAAACGAGGCGGGTGCGATCTTGGTATTGCAAGACGTTACCGACGTACAGCGCATCGACAAAATGCGTGCCGATTTTGTTGCTAATGCCTCCCACGAGTTAAAAACCCCAATTACTGCAATTCGTGGTTTTGCCGAAACCCTGTTAGCAGATGATCAAATAGAAGCGTCCATGCAACAGCGTTTTATGAGCAAAATACACGGCCAATCAATACGCCTATCCGACTTAGTCTCCGACCTGCTAGCCCTGTCTAGGTTAGAAAACAATGACGAAGCCTACAATACACAAGTCAACCTACAACAGGTGATACAGCGGGTCTGTGCCAACCTTCAAGCCGTGGCCCAAAACCAACAGGTCAATTTGGAACTGAGCACCAATGACGATGCCAAGCAGGGGCCAATTTTGGTTTTAGGTGACGATCAAGCGTTGGGGCAAATGGCCACCAATCTCATCGATAACGCCATCAAATATACGCCACAAGGTGGCAAAGTTTCTGTACGCCTCGAATTACAAGGCGATGTTGCGGTATTTAGTGTAAGCGACAATGGCTTAGGCATTGATATTGCAGACCAAGATAGAATTTTTGAGCGCTTTTATCGTGTCGATAAAGCGCGCTCAAAGTCCTTGGGTGGTACCGGCTTAGGCTTAGCTATTGTTAAGCACATTGCCCAAAGCCACAAGGGGCATATCCAGCTTCAAAGCCAACTTAAACAAGGCTCAACCTTTAGCATACATATCCCTGTGCAGCAAAACTAAGGTTAAAAAATAACGGATCTTTATATTGCCTTAACAAAGCCGCTTTATAATGCGTAGCCATTATAGATACCGTTATATTTGTTAGAGGTAGTTTCCATGGCAAGTCCTATCATGAGTTTGTTTGGTCAGTCTCCAATCAAACCTCTACAACAACACATGCACACCGTCCTACAGTGCGTGGACCTACTGAACCCTTTTTTCCAAGCCGTCATTAAAGAAGACTGGGAAGCGGTAGAAGACGCCTACAACACCATTGCCGAATTTGAAGACAAAGCCGATGACCAAAAACAGGACATTCGCTTACATTTGCCTAAAAGCCTGTTTATGCCGATTAACCGGTCCGATCTAATCCAACTGCTCAGTAAGCAGGACAAAGTCTGTAACACCGCAAAAGACATTGCCGGCCTCATCTTAGGCCGCAAACAAGTGATTCCTAAGAAGATCGCGAGCGACATGGCCACCTATGTTAAATCCGCCATTGCCGTAGCCACGGAGGCCAAAGTGGTGATTGATGAGCTGGACGAGTTGATTGGCTCAGGATTTGGTGGCCGCGAAATCGACCGTATTAACAAATGTATTACCAAATTAGAAAAAACCGAAAACAAAAACGATAAACGACAGGTCATATTGCGAGCTAAATTGCATGCAATCGAAGCCGATATACCACCTATCGATGCCATGTTTATCTACAAAACCATCGAAGCCATTGGCAATCTCGCCGACCGTGCACAAAGTGCTGGTGAACAAATCCAAGTTATCATTGCGCGCTAAACGCAGCTCACCATAAGTCGAGATATTATTATGGAAGTTTTAAACGAATACGGTCAGATTTTACTCATACTAGCCATTATCTTTGGTTTATTTATGGCCTGGGGCGTAGGTGCTAACGACGTGGCCAACGCCATGGGCACCTCTGTAGGTTCAGGCGCTATTACCCTCAAGCAAGCCATTGTCATTGCCATGATTTTTGAATTTGCAGGGGCATATTTAGCCGGTGGCGAAGTCACAGCCACCATCCGCAAAGGCATCATCGACCCACTCACGCTGCAGGGCACACCTGAATACTTAGTCTATGGTATGTTGTCGGCCTTGCTTGCCGCAGGCACCTGGTTACTGATTGCCTCCATCGTCGGCTGGCCGGTTTCAACCACCCACTCAATTGTGGGTGCTATTGTCGGTTTTGCCGCCGTGGCTATTTCTGTGGATGCTGTTAACTGGAGCAAAGTAGGGACTATCGCTGCAAGCTGGGTGGTCTCACCGGTATTAGCTGGCACCATCTCCTACATGTTATTTAGGAGCGTACAACGCTCCATTCTCGACACAGCCGAACCCTTTGAAAACGCCAAACGCTATGTGCCTATGTACATGTTCTTGGTCGGATTTATGATCACCATGGTGACCTTAATCAAAGGTTTAAAACACGTCTTCAAAGACATAGGCTTTAATTTAAGCTACTTCGAAATGTCACTCGTTTCTGGTTTAGCAGGTCTACTAGTTGCTGTTGTTGGTGGCATTATGCTAACTCGAGTACAACGCGATATAGCGCTTGAAACAGACGATCGTTATGCCAACGTCGAAAAAGTATTTGCAGTGCTCATGGTATTTACCGCATGTGCCATGGCCTTTGCGCACGGCTCCAACGACGTTGCCAATGCTGTCGGCCCTATGGCCGCCGCCATCGCCACCATTAAATCAGGTGCTGTAACCGCTAAGTCTTCCATGCCAGCATGGGTGTTGTTAGTCGGTGGTATTGGTATCGTTGTCGGCCTTGTGACTTACGGTTACAAGGTTATGGCTACCATCGGCACCAAAATCACTGAACTCACGCCGAGTAGAGGCTTTGCAGCCACCCTAGGTGCCTCAGCAACGGTGGTACTAGCCTCAGGTATTGGCTTACCCATTTCCACCACTCACACGCTTGTAGGAGCCGTATTAGGCGTAGGTTTAGCCCGTGGTTTAGCTGCACTTAACTTACGCATAGTGGCCAGCATCTTTACCTCATGGGTCATTACCTTACCCGCCGGCGCCATCTTCTCCATTATATTCTTCTACATCTTTAAGGCAGTGTTCTCGTAAGTCTTGACGAGTATAAAAAGCCCAAGGTGCTTAATCGCCCTTGGGCTTTTTTTGTGCCTTTACTAAATAAGATATGTAAAACTTATTAGTAATAATTCTCATTTACATTATTAACAAATCTGCTTTCATAATTTAATAGAGATATCGACATGTCATACTCACCCACCCAGATCAAGGACGAAAAAAACTCAACCTAGACGCGATGGCATCCAATGTCAGCTAATTACGACTAACAGACGGCAAAATAATACACCAATATCAGCTTGATGAACCACAACTAAGCCTGCGCCACCTAGCTGTTAACCAATATAATCATGTTGCCGTAGCTTGCCAATACCAACGCCTTTAATACCAACGTAAACAACTAATGGCTGTTATTAAAAACAATAATATCCGCCCTCCCCATTACCAATGCCTATGGACTCAAAGCAACAGCTCAGCCAGGCCAGTTCACCATTAGCACAGGCCTAAGTGGCCTATATCAATATTACGCGCCAAATAATGACCTTATCAGCTTGGCCGAAAACACTAACTTGGCGTGAGACAATCACTTATCAAGTATCTAATAATGCCTCATTTCTGCCAAAATTATTATTTAACCAACCTAAATCAAAAATTAACAAAAAAACTTATTCACAACTTTCCCAAAGCTAGTCGCCCTCTATTAACTCACTTATCCAAGTCAAATAACCGCCCAATGGTCAACTATCCTCGCAATTAACTTACGTTATCCACACTATCCACATAAATATTCACAATTGGTTAATATCCCATTTCAAAAAATAAAATTACCTGGTTTTTAAGCCTTAAACCCTGTGAATAAGTTGCGAACTAAGACTCAAGTAAATTGTGGATAACTTACACCTGTGTATAACCCCCTTAGTTATACACAAACAATAACAAGCATTCTTAACCTAGATTCAAGCTAAATTAACCGTTTTATCATTGCCTTATGTAACTGTTTTTACTTGTTTTATATAACTTATACATAAAAATATCCTTGCTTAATAATAACAACAATAATCATATAAAATATATATACTCTTTTAAACTACATATAACTAAGCAAATCAGCGAGTGTGTAAATTCTAGACGATTTATTAACTTTACTAAAAACGCTATACTAGCTCACTGAATTTTAGTGATCTTTGGGTAAGGAATAGACCGTGGATTTTCCCTCACGTTTTGATGTGATTGTTATTGGTGGTGGCCATGCAGGTACAGAAGCTGCATTAACCAGTGCGCGTTTGGGTGCTAAAACACTATTGCTAACCCACAACATGGATACCTTAGGTCAGATGTCCTGTAATCCAGCTATTGGCGGTATTGGCAAAAGTCACTTAGTACGAGAAATTGATGCTTTGGATGGAGCGATGGCACGTGCTACAGACCTAGCTGGCATTCAATTTCGAGTACTCAACTCTCGCAAAGGCCCTGCGGTTAGAGCCACCCGAGCTCAAACCGATCGCAGTTTATATCGTAGTGCAATCCGTGAAACACTCGAACAACAAGAAAATCTGTATATTTTTCAACAAGCGGTAGATGACTTAATCATCGAACAAGACCAAATTGTTGGTGCAAAAACTAATATGGGCCTCAATTTTTTTGCTCAACAAGTGGTCATGACAACAGGCACATTTCTTGGTGGTATTATTCACATCGGTATGCAGCAAAGCCAAGGTGGTCGCGCCGGAGATCCGCCAGCTAACGCACTTTCAAAACGCCTTCGAGAGCGGCCATTTCGCATAGAGCGATTAAAAACAGGCACCCCACCACGTATTGATCGGCGCACGGTTGACTTTTCGGTAATGCAAGCTCAACCTGGTGATACCCCTACGCCGATTATGTCTATGTTGGGCAAATTGAGTGATCACCCACAGCAAGTGCCCTGTCACATCACCCATACCAATATTAAAACCCATGATCTCATACGTGAAAGTCTAGATCGTTCACCGCTGTATGCGGGTGTTATCGAAGGTGTTGGCCCGCGCTACTGTCCGTCTATTGAAGACAAAATCATGCGTTTTGCCGATAAAGACAGTCATCAAATTTTTGTCGAACCCGAAGGCTTAAATAGCATTGAGTTATATCCCAATGGCATTTCCACAAGCCTTCCCTTCGACGTACAGTTAGACTTTGTGCAGTCGATTATTGGTTTTGAAAACGCCCATATTGTGCGCCCAGGTTACGCGATTGAATATGATTATTTTAACCCACAAGACCTTAAACCTACGCTTGAAACAAAGTTGATTAACGGGTTGTATTTTGCAGGTCAAATTAACGGGACGACTGGTTACGAAGAAGCCGGTGCGCAAGGTTTGCTAGCTGGCGCAAACGCGGGTTTAAAAGCACTCGGCAAAGAATCTTGGACAGCGCGCAGAGACCAAGCTTATTTGGGTGTTATGGTAGATGATTTAACCACCAATGGTACGCAAGAACCTTATCGCATGTTCACCAGTCGTGCTGAATACCGCTTATTATTGCGTGAAGACAACGCCGATCAACGTTTAACTGCCATTGGCCATGAACTGGGCTTAGTAGGTGAAAAGCGCTGGCGTGCATTTAACGAAAAATGTGAAGCAATTGAGCAACGTAAACAGCTCATGCGTAACACCAAAGTGACTTTGCACAATGACTTAGGCAAACAACTAGAGTCTTTGTTAGCCCAACCTTTGAGTAAAGATACTAATTTACTCGATATTCTTAAACGTCCGGAGCTAAACTACGTTAAACTACATGATGCGGCACAGCTAGAAGACATTGATTTAGCCGTGGGGGAACAGATTGAAATTGACATTAAATATGCCGGTTACATTGAACGCCAAAAAGACGATGTAGAGCGTTTGCAGCGGCATGAATCTACCGCTATTCCTGCAGATTTTAATTATCAACAAATTCACGGCCTATCCAACGAAGCCACAGCTAAACTAGAAGACATTCGCCCCGCCAACTTAGGCATGGCAAGCCGCATCCAAGGTGTTACCCCAGCGGCCTTATCTTTATTACTTATTTACCTTAAAAAACATAAGGTTAAATCCACTACCAGTTTGGCGAGTTGAGCATGACAACAGCTGTACTAGAGCAATGGCGAGCGCTTATTAGCAGCGGTTGTGAAGAATTAGAAGTCGAACTAACATCGCAACAATTAGACCAATTGGTGAGTTACGTTGAGCAACTGGTAAAATGGAACAACGCTTACAACCTCACTGCTATACGTGAGCCGTTGGAAATGATTAAACTGCATGTGCTAGACAGTTTGGCGATTGCTAAGCCACTTATGCAGCTAAATGCCGATCGGTTTATTGATATAGGTACAGGTGCGGGTTTGCCGGGCATGATATTAGCCATACTGTGGCCAAGCAAAACCGTAGACTTGTTAGATACCAATGGTAAAAAAACTCGGTTTTTAACCCAATTTAAACATCTACATGGGCTCAATAACGTCACGGTGTTTAACCAACGTTGCGAAGCCTATAAACCAGACATTGCTTACGACATTGTGCTATCACGGGCGTTTGCATCAATTACCGACATGTTAGAAGGGTGCCAACAATTGGTGTATCCAAAGGGATTTTTTGTCGCCATGAAAGGCACCTACCCACACGCAGAACTCGATGCTATGCCGTCGGGTTTTAGCCTGCTAAACTGTGTGGCCTTGCACGTACCTGGTGTAGATGCCGAGCGGCATTTGTTAACCATTCAACAACAATAATAAAAGGTCATCCGTGAGCAGAGTCATTGCTATAACCAATCAAAAAGGCGGCGTAGGAAAAACCACCACCTGTGTTAACTTAGCGGCCTCGTTAGTGGCCACTAAACGCCGGGTATTGGTGATTGACTTAGATCCTCAGGGCAACGCGACCATGGGTAGCGGCATCGAAAAGAATAATTTACGTTATTCAGTGCTCGATGTACTCACTCAACGGGTTGACGTAAACCAAGCATTACAACTCAATACCCCGGCAGGCTACGACTTATTGCCCGCCAACGGTGATCTAACCGCCGCCGAGGTTGAACTGATTCAAGTGCAACAAAAAGAAGCCCGCTTACGTATCGCCTTAAGCCAGTTGCAACATCGTTACGATTTTATTTTTATAGACTGTCCACCGTCGTTGAATATGCTTACAGTTAACGCCATGGCGTGTGCTAATGGCATATTGGTGCCCATGCAGTGCGAGTACTACGCCCTAGAGGGAATTAGTGCCTTGTTAAATACCGTTAAGCTAATCAAGAATAGCCTCAATCCGGGTTTGGTTATTGAGGGCATATTGCGCACTATGTATGACCCACGAAATAGTTTAACTAATGACGTGTCCCATCAACTGATTAATCATTTTGGCGACTTAGTTTACCGTACGGTGATACCACGAAATGTACGTTTGGCCGAGGCGCCAAGTCATGGTTTACCAGCCTTGATGTATGATAAACATTCTCGTGGTGCAGTTGCTTATTTGGCCTTAGCCAGTGAATTTATCCGCCAACAAGAACAAAAATAGAGCCTCATTATGGTTAAAAAACGTGGTCTCAATCGTGGTTTAGAAGCTTTACTTCAAGGTGCAGGTAGCCTCGATGTTGATTTAACACAGAATCAGCCGTTAGCAAAAGATGGTTTGCAAGAATTGCCGGTAGAATGGGTGCAACGTGGTGTATACCAACCACGTCGCGACCTTGACCCAGAGGCGCTTGAGGAACTTGCAGCGTCAATACGTGTACACGGCATTATGCAGCCCATTGTGGTGCGCTCTGTAGGCATCGATCGTTATGAAATAATTGCCGGCGAACGGCGCTGGCGTGCAGCTCAGTTAGCCGAGCTAGACAGTGTACCGGCGCTAATCAAAGAGGTGCCAGACGAAGCCGCTATTGCCATGGCGTTGATAGAAAACATTCAGCGTGAAGACCTGAATGCCATGGAAGAAGCCTTTGCGTTGCAGCGTTTACAAAATGAGTTTGAGCTCACCCAGCAACAGGTGGCAGATGCGGTGGGAAAATCCCGTAGTGCCATTGCCAATTTATTACGCCTGCTACAATTGAGCGAAGCGGTACGCCTGATGCTGGAGCGTGGTGATTTAGAGATGGGTCATGCGCGCTGTTTATTGCCGTTAGATGAAGCACAGCAACTGCAGTTAGCTCGCGAGGTTGTGGCCAAAGGACTGTCGGTACGACAAACTGAAGAATTAGTGCGCAAAGCGCAGCAAATTCCCAAACCCACAGAAGCCAAAGCGGATGATGCAGACATTAATCACCTGCAAAATCGTTTGTCCAATGCCATAGGTGCGGCAGTTACGATTAAACAATCAGCTAAAGGTAAAGGTAAAATGACCATCTCGTATGCGACTTTAGACCAACTTGACGGCATTATTGCCCGCCTAGAGCCTTAGTGTTGTTGAGATTTACAGCCAAACTGCCTATACTCTCGAGCCCCGAGATAATTGTGCTTTTAATTTCAGTTGTTCGAGGGTGTATTTAGACCAACAACCAATGGATACGTTAAGCTCTTATGGCGCTCAATAAAGCCCCCCATTGGTTGCAAAAAACATTAACCTATCAGGTCCTTATAGTGGCGCTGATTGGAGTGGGTTTATCTATAACTGACTGGGTTGCGGCAATGTCCGTGATTCTTGGTGGTGCCATTTATAGCCTGCCTGCCTATTGGGCGCTAAAACGCGAGTTTAAGCGTAAGCAGCCCACAGCAGATGCAAAGCAAACCTTGGCACAAATGTACGGCAATGAAATGCTCAAACTAGTCCTAACGGTAGCGTTGTTTAGTTTAGCCTTTGGTTTGGTGAAACCACTTAACCCTTTAGCCCTACTACTAGCCTTTGTAGGCTCCCATTTGCTTGCAATAATGTTGCCAGTGGTTATAGATAAACAAACTTCTACGAAATCAAAGTGAGATAAAGCATGGCAAGTGGCATGAGCTCAGCTGATTATATTCAGCATCACCTGACTAATTTAACCTATGGCAACCACCCTGTTAATGGATGGAGTTTTGCCGAATCTGGCCAGCAGGCTGCAGAGATGGGCTTTATGGCCATCAACGTGGACTCCATGGCATGGTCAATTGGTTTGGGTGCGTTTTTTATCTGGTTATTTAGCCGTGTGGCTAAAAAAGCCACTACCGGTGTTCCTTCGGGCACCCAAAACTTCATTGAGATGATCATTGAATTTGTGGATGACAACGTGAAGAGCGTTTTCCACCACAAAAACGCCATCATCGCACCTATGGCACTGACCATATTTGTGTGGGTGTTCTTAATGAACTTAATGGACTTGATCCCAGTAGATTGGATTCCTGCCCTAGCGGCGGCTTCTGGTATTCACTTCATGAAGATCGTACCTTCTACTGATTTGAACGTTACACTAGGTATGTCTCTAGCAGTATTTGTTCTTATCATCTTCTATTCAATTAAGCAGAAAGGCATTATGGGCTTCTTAGCCGAATTGAGCCTTCAACCGCTAGGCAAGTGGGCCTTACCGTTCAATTTGTTCTTAGAGTTGGTTGGCTTAATTGCAAAACCTATTTCATTAGCACTGCGTTTATTCGGTAACATGTACGCAGGCGAAATGATCTTTATTCTGATTGCACTACTACCCTTCTGGGCTCAGTGGTTGTTATCGGTGCCGTGGGCCTTGTTCCACATCCTAATCATCACTTTGCAAGCATTCATCTTTATGGTGCTGACCATTGTGTATTTGGCGATGGCTCACGACCATCATTAATCAGTACCTTTTTACTTTTAACTACTAATCTCACTTAAACTGGAGAAACAAAATGGAAATGGCATTATTGTATATTGCTGGTGCATTGATCTTGGGCATGTCTGCCGTTGGCGCAGCTGTTGGTATCGGCGTTTTAGGCGGTAAGTTCTTGGAAGGCGCTGCGCGTCAGCCAGAATTGATCCCTTTACTACGTACACAGTTCTTCATCATGATGGGTCTTACTGACGCCGTGCCTATGATCGGTGTTGGTATCAGCCTTTACATCATGTTTGCGGTTGCGTAAAGATCATCTTTAACCAACCCATACGGATGGAGGTCTTGCCATGAATATGAACATGACAATTTTGGGCCAGATCATTTCTTTTATTATCTTTGTGTACTTGTGCATGAAGTTCGTTTGGCCACCGCTTACCGCGGCTTTGGCAGAACGTCAAAAGAAGATCGCTGAAGGTTTAGATGCAGCTGATAAAGCCGCACGTGAACTTGAAGATGCTCAGCAGTCTGTGGAAGCAGCACTGCAAGAAAGTAAAGCGCAAGCGGCGACTCTTATTGAGCAAGCCAACAAACGCGCTAGTCAGATCGTTGATGAAGCTAAAGATACAGCTCAAGCCGAAGCAGACCGCATTAAAGCGGCCGCTGCAGCTGACGTTGAACAGGAAGTAAACCGTGCCAAAGAAGCGCTACGCGCTCAAGTTGCAACACTAGTTGTTGCCGGTGCAGAAAAAATCCTGGGCGCATCAATTGATGTAAACAACCACCAAGAGCTTGTCGATAAGTTGGCAGCCGAACTGTAAGAAAAGAGAGGTTAACGATGGCTGAATCCATTACTGTTGCCCGCCCTTACACCAAGGCCGCTTTCGAAACGGCATTGGCCCAAGGCGACTTGGGTAGCTGGTCGGAATTTTTGAATATGGCCGCGGCAGTTGTTGCGGACGATAGCTTAGCGTTAGTTTTGGACAACCCAGAACTCACAGCGGTACAAAAAGCCCAGCTAGTGACAGACGTTGTAAACGGCAGTCACCCGGTATCTCAACAAGCTCAGAACTTTCTGAACTTGTTGGCCGAAAACAAGCGCTTGTCATTGCTACCTGAAGTTTCAAACTTATATGAAACATTAAAGGCAAATCAAGAACAGTCGGTAGATGTGTCTATCGTCAGTGCTTTTGATTTAGGCAATGAGCAACAAGATAAACTGGCTCAAGCATTAAACGCCATGTTGTCTCGCGAAATTAACATAACTAGTACTACCGACGCGTCATTGCTCGGTGGTGTCATAGTCCACGCGGGCGACCTAGTGATTGATGGTTCCGTTAAAGGCAAACTAGGCAAATTGGCTGAGGCCATGAATGCTTAAGTGTGAGGAATAAAGCATGCAACAACTGAATCCTTCAGAGATCAGTGAAATCATCAAGAAGCGTATAGAGCAACTTGATGTATCATCTGAAGCCCAAAATGAGGGCACAATTGTTAGCGTAGCCGATGGTATCGTATTGATCCACGGTTTAGCTGACGCAATGTACGGGGAAATGATTGAATTCCCTGGTGGTGTTTACGGCATGGCCATGAACTTGGAGCGCGACTCTGTTGGCGCTGTAGTTCTAGGTGACTACGAAGATTTGGTTGAAGGCCAAACTGCTCGTTGTACCGGTCGTATCCTAGAAGTTCCTGTAGGCCCTGAATTGTTGGGTCGTGTAGTAGACGGACTAGGTAACGCTATTGATGGTAAAGGGCCGATCGCTTCTGATCTAACCGACGCCGTTGAGAAAGTAGCCCCAGGTGTAATCGAACGTAAGTCCGTAGACCAGCCAGTACAAACAGGCCTTAAGGCGATTGACGCCATGGTTCCTGTAGGTCGTGGCCAGCGCGAACTCATCATCGGTGACCGTCAGACGGGTAAGTCTGCCATCGCCATCGATGCCATCATCAACCAGAAAGACACTGGCGTTAAGTGTATCTACGTGGCGATTGGCCAGAAGCAATCTACTATTGCTAACGTAGTACGTAAGCTAGAAGAACACGGCGCCATGGCTCACACCATCGTTGTAAACGCAGGTGCAGCCGACTCAGCCGCCATGCAGTTCTTGTCGCCATACGCTGGTTGTACCATGGGTGAATACTTCCGTGACCGCGGTGAAGACGCACTGATCGTATTTGATGACCTGACCAAGCAAGCTTGGGCTTACCGTCAAATCTCTTTGCTACTTCGTCGTCCTCCAGGTCGTGAAGCCTACCCTGGTGACGTGTTCTACTTACACTCTCGCCTACTTGAGCGTGCATCGCGTGTAAACGCAGAATACGTAGAAGCCTTCACTAACGGTGAAGTTAAAGGTAAGACCGGTTCTTTGACCGCGCTACCCATTATCGAAACCCAAGGTGGTGACGTATCGGCCTTCGTACCGACTAACGTAATCTCGATCACCGACGGCCAGATTTTCTTGGAAACTGACTTATTTAACGCCGGTATCCGCCCAGCCATTAACGCTGGTTTGTCTGTATCCCGTGTAGGTGGTGCAGCACAAACTAAAGTCATCAAGAAATTGGGTGGCGGTATTCGTTTGGCTTTGGCTCAGTACCGTGAATTGGCAGCCTTCTCTCAGTTTGCATCTGACCTGGATGACGCGACACGCGCCCAGTTAGAGCATGGTCAAAGTGTGACCGAGCTGATGAAGCAGCACCAGTACTCGCCTATGAGCGTTGCCGACATGGCAATCAGCCTATTCGCAGCTAACGAAGGTTTCCTTACAGACGTAACCCTTAACAAGGTTGGTGACTTCGAAGCCGCTCTAATTTCTTACATGAACAGCGACCACAGTGCCGTAATGACCCAGGTGAATGAATCTGGCGACTTTAACGGCGACATCGCTGCTTCCTTTAAGTCTGCATTAGAGCAGTTTAAGGCAACTCAAACTTGGTAGTGGCCTTCGGTCTCAAGTTCGCTTGAGACCGAGCTATAACCAAGTCAGTTACTTAATGAATAGGTAAGCATATGGCAGTCGGAAAAGAAATAAAGACCCAGATTGCGAGTATTAAGGGAACGCAAAAGATCACTAGCGCCATGGAAATGGTAGCGGCATCTAAAATGCGTAAAGCACAAGATCGTATGAATGAGAGTCGTCCTTACGCACAAAAAATGCGCGAAGTGATTGCTCACCTTGCTCGATCTAACCCGGAATACAAGCATCTTTATCTGCAAACGCGCGAGCTAAAGCGGGTGGGTTACATTGTGGTTTCTTCCGATCGTGGTCTGTGTGGTGGTTTAAACATTAACGTGTTTAAGAAAACCGTGCAGAGCATGGCTGAACATGATCAAAATGGCATCGAAATTGACATCTGTGCCCTTGGTTCTAAGTCAGCAACCTTCTTCAATAATTACGGCGGCAACGTTGTATCAAGCAAGACCCAGCTGGGTGAAAAGGCAGAAGCTGCCGAACTCATCGGCGCGGTTAAAGTCATGCTTGATAGTTATGATGAAGGACGATTGGACGCTTTGTACGTGGTATACAATAACTTTGTAAATACCATGACCCAAACGCCAGAAGTAGTACAAGTTTTGCCGTTGCAGGCAGACCCGAATGATGACGGCATGAGCCACCATTGGGACTATTTATACGAGCCAGACGCCCGTGAGTTACTCACCGGCCTTTTGACCCGTTACGTAGAATCTTTAGTGTATCAAGCCGTAGTAGAAAATAACGCTTGTGAACAGGCCGCACGGATGATCGCTATGAAAAGCGCCACCGATAACGCGGGTGATCTGATCGATGACCTTCAGATGATTTACAACAAGGCCCGTCAATCTGCGATAACTCAGGAAATTTCTGAGATCGTGAGTGGCGCAGCCGCCGTTTAACTTGGCTTACGAGCAAGAATTTTCGATAGAGGATAAAATTATGAGTAGCGGACGTATCGTACAGATTATCGGTGCTGTAATCGACGTGGAATTCCCACGTGATTCTGTGCCAAAAGTATATGACGCACTAACTGTAGAAGTTAAGGGCACAACCCTAGAAGTACAACAACAGTTAGGCGACGGCGTAGTACGCACAATCGCCATGGGTCAGACCGAAGGTCTAAGCCGTGGTTTGGACGTATCTAACACTGGCGCAGCCATCAAAGTGCCAGTAGGCACAGCCACCCTAGGCCGTATTATGGACGTATTGGGTAACCCCATCGACCAGTGTGGACCTATTGGCGAAGAAACACGTATGCCAATTCACCGTAAGGCACCGTCTTACTCTGAGCAGTCAGCTAGTAACGAGTTGCTAGAGACCGGCATCAAAGTAATCGACTTGGTTTGTCCTTTCGCCAAAGGCGGTAAGGTTGGACTATTCGGCGGCGCCGGCGTAGGCAAAACCGTAAACATGATGGAACTTATCCGTAACATCGCCATCGAGCACAGCGGTTACTCTGTGTTTGCCGGTGTAGGTGAGCGAACTCGTGAAGGTAACGATTTCTACTACGAGATGAAAGAGTCCAACGTATTGGACAAAGTATCTCTCGTATACGGCCAGATGAATGAGCCTCCAGGAAACCGTCTACGTGTGGCCCTAACGGGCCTTACTATGGCTGAGCAGTTCCGTGACGAAGGCCGTGACGTATTGTTGTTTGTTGACAACATTTACCGTTACACCTTGGCGGGAACCGAAGTATCTGCACTATTGGGCCGTATGCCTTCTGCTGTAGGTTACCAGCCCACACTAGCTTCAGAAATGGGTGTGTTGCAGGAGCGTATTACCTCCACTAAGACGGGTTCTATCACGTCTATCCAAGCGGTATACGTACCTGCGGATGACTTGACTGACCCGTCTCCAGCAACGACCTTCTCTCACTTGGATGCGACCGTAGTATTGTCTCGTCAGATCGCAGAATTGGGTATCTACCCAGCCATCGATCCGCTAGATTCAAGCTCACGTCAGCTAGATCCACTCGTGATTGGTCAAGAGCACTACGACATTGCCCGTGGCGTTCAGGGTATCCTTCAGCGTTATAAAGAGCTGAAAGACATCATTGCTATCTTGGGTATGGACGAATTGTCAGATGAAGACAAGCAAGCGGTAACGCGTGCTCGTAAGATTCAGCGTTTCTTGTCTCAGCCTTTCTTCGTCGCTGAAGTATTTACCGGATCACCTGGTAAGTATGTATCACTTAAGGACACCATTGCTGCCTTTAAGGGAATTTTAGCTGGCGAATACGACGACCTTCCAGAGCAAGCCTTCTACATGGTTGGCGGCATTGACGAAGTTGTTGAGAAAGCCAAGAGCATGTAATTGTTTGGGCTAGGGCCGTTGGCAACCGCCAATGGCTTAAGCCTAGCTTAAGAGGATAATCACATGGCTACTAGTGTAGATTGTGACATCGTAAGTGCAGAAGAATCCATCTTCGAAGGTAAGGTAGAATTTATTTCACTTACAGGTACGTTGGGTGAGTTGGGTATTTACCCAGGTCACACACCGTTACTAAGTGAAGTAAAACCTGGCCCTGTGCGTATGCGCAAGGAATCCGGCGAAGAAGACATATTTTATGTGTCTGGTGGTTTTTTAGAAGTTCAGCCTCACAAGGTTACCTTGATGGCTGATACGGCACTACGTGCAGACGACCTTAATGAAGCCGCTGCAGAAGAAGCCAGTCGCCAAGCCGAACAGGCCATGGCTGACAAAACTTCTGAGTTTGAATACTCACGCGCCGCAGGCCAATTGGCCGAAGCCGCCGCTCAACTACGTACTTTACGCCAGATTCGAGAGAAACTGGGTAAGTAATTGCTATATAGCGAAGCATCAAAAAGGCAGCCACGGCTGTCTTTTTTTATGTCTGAAAAAAGCTGAACTTTTATGCCATAAAACGTCTAAACTAAACAGTAGAATTTCACATTGTTTCACAAGGATCGTTAATGTCGTTAGAAGTCATCATTCTTGCCGCGGGCAAAGGCACCCGTATGCGCTCAGACATGCCTAAGGTACTACACCCGTTGGCCGGAAAACCTATGTTAGTACATGCCGTTGAGCAAGCGCAAAAACTAGCGCCTACGCACACCCACATTATTGTAGGCCATGGTGCAGAACAGGTAGAGGCACAGGTAAAACCTCTGGGCGCAGAGTGCGTGCCGCAGAAGCAACAGTTAGGCACGGGTCATGCCGTGGCCCAAGCCATGCCCATGGTGGATAACGACGCCACAGTATTGGTGCTCTACGGTGACGTGCCGTTAGTGCCTGCGGAATTGATGCAACAGCTAGTTGATCAAACCGCGCAAGGTGGCTTAGCCATTCTAACGGTGACATTGGACGACGCCACCGGTTACGGCCGTATTGTACGCAATCAAAAAGGCGACATTGAGACCATCGTTGAGCACAAGGACGCGACCGAACAACAACGTCAAATCAAAGAAATTAATACCGGTATTTTGGCCGCCAAAGCCAGTTTGTTAAATGCGTGGTTACCGCGTATCGAGAGCAATAATGCGCAAGGCGAAATATACCTCACGGACATCGTTGCCATGGGCGTTGGAGACGGCGTAAACATTAGCCATCTGCAGCCCCAGTTCCCACAGCAAACCCAAGGTGTAAACGACCGTCTACAACTGGCAGAACTTGAGCGCTGGTATCAGTTGCAACAGGCTAATCAACTGCTTCGTGATGGCGTACAACTCGCCGACCCCAGCCGCTTCGACTTACGAGGCGAGTTGACTACCGGCAAAGACATTTACATTGACATCAATGCCATCATCGAAGGCCAAGTACACTTAGAAGACGGCGTTCATATCGGCCCCAATTGTTACCTTAAAGACGCGCACATCGGCGCCGGCACTCACGTACTTGCCAACAGCGTTGTCGATCAGGCTCGGGTCGCTAAACAATGCAACATTGGACCATTTGCTCGCCTACGCCCCGGCACAGTGTTAGAAGATGGCGCCAAAGTAGGCAACTTTGTGGAAACTAAAAAAACCACGCTAGGCAAAGGCTCTAAAGCGAATCACTTCACCTATTTAGGTGACACGGTGGTTGGTGAAAAAGTGAACATTGGGGCAGGCACCATTACCTGTAACTACGACGGTGTGAATAAATTCCAAACCACCATCGAAGACGGCGCCTTTATAGGTTCAAACAGCTCCATCGTCGCACCGGTAATCATCGGTGCAGGCGCTACGGTAGGCGCAGGGTCTACTATTACCAAAGACGTGGCAGACAATAACTTGGCCATTGCCCGTGGTAAACAACGCAACTTAACCACCTGGGCTAAACCCGTAAAACGTTAAACAAGGAAGACATCTATGTGCGGAATCGTGGGCGCCATTGCTCAGCGTAATATTAGCGGTATCTTGCTAGAAGGCCTAAAACGCCTTGAATACAGAGGTTATGATTCGTCCGGCGTGGCGATTTTAAGCGACAAGGGATTACATCGCACCCGCAGAGTGGGCAAGGTAGCGAGCTTAGATGCTGCGTTAAGCTCAGAACCATTACAAGGCGGCTTAGGCATTGCCCATACCCGTTGGGCCACCCATGGTATTCCTAACGAAACCAATGCCCACCCGCACTGGTCCCACAGCTGTTTAGCCGTAGTTCACAATGGCATAATCGACAACTTCGAACGCATTAAAGCCGATCTTGTGGCCACCGGCTATGGCTTTGAAAGCGACACCGACACCGAAGCCATTGCCCACTTAATTCACCGTAATCGTCAACAGGGTATGACGTTAACTGAGGCGGTGCGAGATGCGGCGGGCCGTTGTGAAGGCGCTTACGCCCTAGGTGTGGTGGATGAAACCCAACCTGATTTATTACTCGCCGCCCGTAAGGGTAGCCCATTGGTGATTGGGCTGGGCAGCGATGAAAACTACATTGCCTCGGATCAACTGGCGTTATTGCAAGTCACCGATCGGTTTATGTTTTTGGAAGACGGCGATATTGCAGAAATTAGCCGCACACAGGTTACCGTAACCGATGCACACGGTGTCGCCGTAGAGCGCCCAAGCCATCGCTACGAACATAGCGAAGAGAGTAGCGACAAAGGTGTTTATAAACACTACATGCTTAAGGAAATTAACGAGCAGCCCAAAGTGGTGGCTAAGCTTATTGAACAGCAAGTGGTCGCTGGCCAATTACAAAACATCCTCAATGACAGTGACATGGAGGCCCTATCAAAGGCCAACAACGTACAGATCATTGCCTGTGGCACGAGTTACCTAGCGGGTATGGTAGCGAAATATTGGATTGAAAGTTTGGCCGGCATTGCCTGCCAAATTGAAGTGGCCAGTGAATACCGCTACCGTCAGGCCGTGGTGCCGCAAGATACCTTGCTCATCACCTTGTCCCAGTCTGGCGAAACGGCAGACAGCTTAGCCGCCCTGCGCCATATTGACCGATCAAAGCTGGCCGCCAGCCTTGCCATTTGTAACGTACCTTCAAGCAGCTTAGTGCGTGAATCGGACATGGTATTGTTGACTCAAGCTGGGCCCGAAATCAGCGTGGCCTCCACCAAAGCTTTTACCACACAGCTCATCACTCTTTTACATGTGACCTTATTATTAGCTAAACAACGCAGCGCTATTGATACTCAGCCCATTATCGAGGCCATGCAAACCCTGCCAGGCATTTTACAGCAGTGTTTACAAATGGAGAGCAAAATTGAACTCGTGGCTCAGCGTTTTGCTGATAAACAGCACACGTTGTTTCTTGGGCGTGGCAGCATGTACCCCATCGCCACAGAAGGCGCGCTAAAGCTCAAGGAAGTTTCCTATATCCATGCCGAGGCCTACCCCGCAGGGGAGCTTAAACACGGCCCTCTAGCCCTTGTTGATGCCGATATGCCCGTAGTGGTCGTAGCCCCTAAAGATGACATGCTCGATAAGCTTAAGGCGAATATGCAGGAAGTGCGCGCTCGTGGCGGTGAACTGTTCGTATTTGCTGATGCCCACGCTAAAATGGCTGCAGACGAAGCCACTCATGTGATTGTGATGCCAGAAGTGCACGAGCTATTAGCACCGGTAGTTTATGCCATTCCTATGCAACTCTTGTCGTACCATGTGGCCATCATTAAAGGCACTGATGTGGACCAGCCAAGGAACCTGGCTAAGTCAGTGACTGTTGAGTAGTTTTGCATGAACCCTTTTTTCAGCCTGGGAAACCGACTCAAAACGCCTACATCGAACGCTTTAATCGTACGGCAAGGCAAGAATGGTTATCTCTAAATCTGTTCGAAGACATTGAACATGCACAATTATTAGCCACACAGTGGCAATGGACCTATAATAATATTCGTCCACATTCAGCAATTGGCGGGGTTCCACCTCGACAATTACTATAATCGAGAAGGCCCCTATTTTTAATTGATGCTAAAAATGGGGGGATTACAGTAGCTGTCAGTATTAAAGCAGCGGATACCATGTTTCTAATTAGGTGCCTCATAAAACAGTCTTCTCTTGGTGGCCGTTGCTGCCTAGCTCGATCAAAAACCGGTTGCGCTACTGTGTTTGTGAAGATTGAGCTATGACAACCCGACAGCAGCGCTGACGCAGGCAGAATAATAGCTGTTGCGCGTCCCATAATGTTATAATTGATGCAACATCGCCTATCCGTGCACTAGACGAACTAAAGGCCAGTAAGCCGGTGGTAGCTGTGTCTGCAAAGCGCAACCTCAAGGTTAAAACTCAGTGGAAATAGCAAGGCTTAGATGACTTTTTGACTAAGCCACTTACCGAAGAAAGCTTGCTGAGCGTATTAGAACGTTATCGTTAGATACTTATTTTTTAGATTGGGATATAAGCCGTGAAAAATCCAATTCATCTGAATTTCTTCTTGTTGCCTGGAACGCTGGTGCGGCTTATTGTTACGCTCGGAAGCGTTGTGCTGGTGATGATGTTGTTCATTGCGATTGCCATGAATTACCAGCGCACCAGCTTTAATATCAATGCTACCAATGCCATTAGTCAAGTTAATGAAAGCCTTATAATCAACGACGCTGCCTTGTCGGGGTTTGCTAGCCTATTAAATAATATCGGCGCCGGTAACCTTCAAGCCACACGAGATTTTACCCAACGTATGCGTGACGCCTACCCGCATATTTATATGTTTGAGGCGTTGGTGAGCGTAGACCCAGAAAAAAAGGCAGCCCATGAGGCAAGAATGCACGCTGCGGGTTACCCAGATTATAAACTCACGCGTTACGTGTCCAAAAAAAAACCAACAGGCAAGTTGTTTAACACCATTAACGAGGTGCCGATGCTCTACCCCATTTTCTTTATTGACCCATATTTGGATTCTGTAAAAGGGTTAATGGGGTTTGACATGTTATCTGCCCGTAAGATGCGTGAACCGCTATTAGCTTCTTTAGCTCATGGCGAGGCAGTGGCTTCTGAGCCATATCAATTACGCGAAGGTGGTCGTGGTTACGTATTGGTTAAGGCCATCGATACCATTTCCGCTGATGGTCCCAGTTATCAAGAAGGTGGTTTGGCAGTGTTACTTTTGATTAAAACGGATACCATGATGGCGTCTGCAGTTGATATGATTCCATCTGCCAGTCTTACCCTGATGTATGGAGAAGGTCGAAAAATAGCCGCCGAAAAAATATTGCCGAACCCCGACTCGAGGCCAATAATAGAGTTAAAAACCCTCACCATAGAACGTGAATTTTATGAATTGGGTCAGCCTTTTACCCTGTTGCTCGAACAAAAAACGGGTTTATATTCCATCCATCTGCAACTTTTGGGCCTCCTTAGTTTTTTGATTTTCGGTAGTTATGGTATCCTTTATCGTGTCCGGTTCTCAAAATATAGTCTGAAGTTACAAAGAGATGCAGCGGTGTTAGAGTTGGCCCAGCAACACAGCCACTTAGAAACGATGGTGGCTAAGCGCACCCGCGAATTACTGCGTAAAAGCGACGAAAACAAGCGCCTGTCACAGCAACTTCTTCGGGTTCAAGAAGACCAGTATCATCACATCGCCAGAGAGCTGCATGACGAGTTTGGTCAAACCTTAACGGCCATCAAAATTAATGCCCACATGCTCGAAAACACCGAAACGGCAGCTAACGTGAGTACTTACGCGCAAGAGATTACCGCCCAAGCCGATGCGCTATATGAGACCATGCGAGACCTGATCCAGCGGCTGAGGCCGGAAGCTTTGGATATGTTTGGCTTAAAAGTCGCACTAGAACAATGTCTTTTGGCATTTCACCTACATGAACAAAATGTCGAACTGCAGTTGGTGATTGATGATGCGGTTAGTGACATGGCGGAAATATACACGATAACCAGCTATCGTATAGTGCAGGAACTGGTGAATAACGCTGTTAAATATTCCCAACAAACCCAACTTAAAGTTGAGCTAGTGGTGAACGATGATGGTCTCAATATTTGTGTTGTAGATGACGGCATTGGGTTTGACCCCTTGCAGAGCAAAGTTGGCTTTGGTTTATCGAGTGTCGAAGAGCGAGTACGGTCGTTAGGCGGTTATGTAGATATAAAAACGGAGGCCAATAAGGGCGTAAATGTATGGATTCAAATCCCACTACAGGAATTCAAAGGTAAAGCTGTAAATTAAATTGAACAAGACTGGCCATTTCTGGGTGTTTTCTTTCCATCATGTTTGATATATTGAGCTAACGCCCTGCTGGGGTCAATTCAATATATGGAGAAATTGCAGTGGACCTAGGAGTCAGGTTAAAGACCATTCGTAAGCGCCAAGGACTGTCGCAACGAGAATTAGCCAAGCGTGCTGGCGTCACCAATAGCACCATTTCCATGATCGAAAAAAATACCGTAAGCCCCTCTTTTAGCTCCTTGCTAAAGGTGCTTAAGGGGTTCCCTATGGGTGTCGAAGAGTTTTTTACCACCGACCTAGTGATGAGCAATCAAGTTGTGTTTCGTGCCCATGAACAGGCCGATATGAGTGCTCAGGGCGTGGCCATTAAGCTGATTGGCCATAGTGTAGCCGAGCGTAATGTGTCTATGCTTAGTGAAACTTATCCACCCGGGTCAGATACCGGCGAGGAGATGATTAAATACGAAGGCGAAGAAGCAGGCATTGTGGTGGAGGGTGAGATTGAGCTCACGGTCGATCATCAAACCTATCAATTGGCCACCGGTGACGGCTATTTTTTCCGTACCCATTTACCCCATCGATTTCGCAACCTTGGCGAAATCACCGCCAAAGTGGTGAGTGCTAATACCGGCACCTTAGCCCGTTGATCAATTGCTAAAGCAAGTCACGCAAGCGATACCAAGCCATGGCTAATACCAGTGCTGGCGTTCTTAAGACTGTGCCGCCTGGAAAGGGCAAATGGCGAATACCACTAAATACATCAAACCGCTCAGCTTGCCCCGCCACTGCTTCTGCCATGAGTTGACCCGCTAGGCCCGTAGCCACGATGCCGTGGCCAGAAAAGCCTTGGGCAAAATACAGGTCGTCACCCAGTTGACCAAAGTGGGGTCCTCGATTCATGGTGATTGCCACATTGCCCCCCCATGCATAATCCATTTTCACATCGGCTAGTTGTGGGAATACATTGAGCATGCGTTGCTGCATAGTGTGTTTAAGGTTGGCTGGCGCTATGGTCGAGTAACTAACACGGCCGCCAAACAACATACGATAGTCGGCCGACAAACGAAAATAGTCGAGCACAAAATTGATATCGGCCACCGCCATATCGTTGTTGATCAAGGCTTCGGCACGGGCCTTCCCTAACGGTTCTGACGCCCCAATATAGGTGCCTACCGGCATGATTTTATTGCTAATTTCAGGCACTAACTTGCCCATATACGCATTGCCACAAAATAGCACTTGTTGGGCGGTGACTTGGCCGTTAGTGGTGATACAAACGTTGGCCTTAGACCTTCGCGTGATCTTGGTTACGGCAGAAGCGGTATAAATGGTGACGCCTGCTGCAAGCGCCGCGCGGGCCAACCCTAGAGTGTAATTGAGCGGATGAATATGCCCCGAGTTGGCATCATACAGGCCGCCTAAGTAGCGCTCACTGTTCATGTGTTGCTGCACCTGATGTTGGTCCCAAAGGCTAAGGCTTGGGTAGCCATAATCTTGTTCTAACGAGGCCTGCCATTCTTCTAGCTCAGTGACATGACGGGGTTTGATAGCGGCATGTAAGTGGCCTTGCTTTAGGTCACACTCAATTTGGTGTTGTTGCACCCGAGCGCGCAATAAGTCGATGCCTTCAATAGACATGTCCCACATAGCTTGCGCGGCCACTTTACCCGCCGATTTCTCGATCACCGGCATGTCACAGCCAAATCCAAAAATCATTTGCCCGCCACTGCGCCCAGAAGCCCCCCAGCCTACTTGGTTGGCTTCTAATATGGTGACTTTAAAACCCCGTTCTGCCAAATTAAGTGCAGCGGTAAGGCCGGTGATGCCTGCGCCAACCACACATACATCGGCACGCTCTGCTCCCTTTAAACTCACACATTCAAACGTGTGGTTAGCACTGGCCGCGTAATAAGAATCGGTATGAGCTTGGGTCATGATGATGGTCCTGAGTGTAGGGGTCGCTGTTAGAGCGTGCGTTGGTACCAGTCTATTTCTAAGCGGCTTACTTGGCTATTAAAATCCACATATTCTTGCCTTTGTACGGCACCATACACCTTCATAAAATCGCCTCCAAAATAGGTTTGAGCAAACTCGCTGTGCTCAAATTTGGCATAGGCATCTACCCAATTGAGTGGCAAACTTGGGGCTTGTTGTAGGGCGCCATTGCCCGTGGTTTGAACACTGAGCGGCAAATCATTGCTAAGGCCGTGTAAGGTGCCCGCCAGTAGCGCCGCCATGGCAAGGTATGGGTTAGCGTCCGCTCCCGCGACTCGGTGTTCAATGCGTCGCGCGGTGGCTGGGCCGTTGGGTATGCGCAGTGCCACGGTGCGGTTGTCGATACCCCATGTCGGCGCCATGGCGACAAAAAAGTCGGGCTGAAAGCGGCGGTAAGAATTCACTTTGGGGCAAAGCAGCGCCATAGTATCGCCCATGGTGTGCTGTAGGCCTGCCAACGTTTGAGTCAATAATGCGTTGGGTTGGCATTGTTGGCTAGCAAACACATTATGACCCTGTGAGTCCAGTAGGCTCATGTGGATGTGCATACCGCTACCGGCTTGGTCGGCGTAGGGTTTAGCCATAAAGGTGGCGCTAAAGCCATGCTTGCGGCTCACGCTTTTGATAATGCGCTTCAACAATAAGGCTTGATCACAGGCCAACACTGGGTTGGCCACGTGTTGTAAGTTAACCTCAAATTGGCCAGGGGCATATTCGGCCACCGCGGTGGATGCGGGAATATTTTGTAGCTGTGCGGCGTTAATGATGTCGTCCAAGAGGGCGCTGTAGTCATCAATGTTATCCACTGCATAGACTTGTGTATCGGCTTCACGCAGGCCCGTGAGTGGCGATATAGGAGGTTGCAACTGACCCGAGTTCAGACGCTCAGTATCGGTGAGGTAAAATTCCAGTTCCACCGCCACCATCGGCGTGTACCCTAGAGCTTCAAATTGATCGCAGGTACGATCTAATACATGCCGTGGGTTGGCAAAATAGGGCGTACCGGGTTCTTGTTCCATGGTTAATAAGCACTGCGCCATGGGTTTGTCTTGCCAAGGTACGATAGTGAGGCTACTAGCGATCGGCCGGCAGGGTTGGTCGCAATCACCGGTGTCAAAACCAATGCCGGTGCTCTCTACCGTGTTGCCATTAATGTCTAAGGCAAACACTGACCCGGGTAGGAAGATACCGTGTTGATATACTTTGACGAGCTCGTGAGCGGGCACGCGTTTGCCACGTAGTACACCGTGTTGATCGGGCAGCAACAGGTCCACACTCACCAAGTCTGGGTGAACGGCTAAAAAAGCTTCGGCTTCGCTACTGAGGGCAATGGTGTGTGGCATGGTAGTTAGTCTCTCAAGGATCTGTCTTGGCGATGGTAGCAGAAGCCTTGCTATAGACAAAGCCAGGTGTTCAATATGTTTTGATTAATTTGTCTTATTATTGCTGTTTATACCTTTTGTAAGAATCATATTCCAAGTAAATAATATAAATTTATTCAATTAAAACAATAAGTTAAATTCAAAATATAAGCGATATTGAGAAATATTTTAAGTGTTCAGAATATTTGCACATTTTTGTTGAATCCTGTTTGAAAGTTGTGCTATCTTCGCGCTATATTGAAGAAACAACAAAAAGTGCTACCGTATGCCCAAACCCCTCATTGGCCTGGTGTGTGAAGTTAATCAGGACGGCCTCCATCCCTATCATCGTGTGAGCGACAAGTACGCGCGCGCGGTGGTCGATGCCATGGGCGCCGTACCGGTGTTGATTCCCGCCCTGGTGGATGCAGGTGGCACGTTGAACTTGGATGCCGAAGCACTATTGCCTCACTTACATGGGGTGTTGTTACCGGGGGGCTACAGTAATGTGGAACCGCATCACTATAGTCAACAAAGCCGCGCCGGCACGCAGCATGATGCCGCTCGGGATAGCTTGGCGCTAGCGCTAATTCCGGCCGCCATACGCCAAGGCGTGCCTTTGTTGGCGATTTGTCGTGGTTTTCAAGAAATGAACGTGGCTTATGGGGGGTCTTTGATTCAGCATGTGCATGAGCTCAGTCAATTTAATGACCACCGAGAAAATAAAACCGAGTCCTTAGCCACGCAATATAGCCATAGCCACGACATTTTTCTCACTACGGGTGGGGTATTGCAGCAGCTATATGGCCAACCACAAGCACAAGTCAATTCATTACATGGTCAAGGCATTGATCGTTTAGGCATGGGTTTACAGGTTGAAGCGGAAGCCCCAGACGGCTTAGTTGAAGCCTTTACCGACCCTCAAGCGCCCGCCTTTAATTTGGCAGTGCAATGGCACCCAGAATACCAAGCGTGTGATGATGTATTCTATCAGCGTATTTTTTCTGGTTTTGCCAGCGCCTGCAACAAGCGCCTACAAACACAGATGCAACAGGTGACCTATGAGCAGCTTTAATAGCCTTCAAAACTGGTTGTACCAACACAAAATTACCGAAGTTGAATGCATCATCAGCGATTTAACAGGCATGGCGCGGGGCAAAATAATGCCCGCCTCAAAGTTTTGTGAAGATGCGGGCATTCGTTTACCTGAGGGAGTGCTAGTGCTCACGGTTACCGGTGATTATCTAGACGACTACAGCATGATAGACGCCGCCGAAATCGACATTTTTTTGAAACCAGATGCCGACGCCGCCCACCTATTGCCTTGGGCTAGCGAGCCTACCGCGCAAATTATTCACGATTGTTACGATCAGTACGGAGAGCTGGTGGACTTGGCTCCACGCACGGTATTAAGAAAAGTTTTAAAACTCTATGCAGACATGGGCTTAACCCCGATTGTTGCACCCGAAGTGGAGTTCTTTTTAACGCAAACCAACATCAACCCCGATTCCCCCTTAGAGGCGCCAATCGGCCGCAAAGGGCGCGCTGAAACGGGTCGTCAGTCTTATAGTATTGACGCAGTTAATGAATTTGATCCATTATTTGAAGATGTGTACAACTACTGCGAAGCGCAAAACTTAGACGTTGAAACCCTAATCCACGAAGAAGGCTTAGGGCAAATGGAAATTAACTTTCGTCATGGCGAAGCCTTGTCGTTAGCAGACCAAGTATTTTTGTTTAAACGTACCTTGCGAGAAGCGGCCTTTAAACACGACCTGTCAGCCACGTTTATGGCCAAACCACTACAAAATCAACCGGGTAGTTCCATGCATATTCACCAAAGCATGCTGGACGCCCAAGGCAACAATATTTTTGTGGCTGAAGGTGGTGGCATTAGTGATTCCCTAAGACACTATATTGGGGGCTTGCAAAAATACACCAAAGCCGTGACTGCGCTGTTTGCCCCTAACGTCAATTCCTATCGTCGCTTTCTAAAAGATGAGTCGGCGCCGGTGAACATGCACTGGGGATTTGACAACCGTACCGTGGGTTTGCGAGTGCCGGAAACTTCTGGGCCTAATATTCGGGTAGAAAACCGAGTCGGTGGCGCCGATGCTAACCCCTACCTTGCTATGGCCGCTACCCTAGCTTGCGGTTACTTAGGCATGCAAGAACAGCTGGAGCCCAGTGCGCCGGTAGAAGGCAGTGCCTACGACAAAGGCACCCGCGAGCTTCCCCGTAGCTTAACCGAAGCCTTAATTCAATTGGACCGATGCGAACCCCTTAGAGAGATCTTTGGCGACCGCTTCGTGAGGGCCTATTTGGCCGTCAAAGAGAAAGAAAACGATAATTTTATGCAGGTCATCAGTTCTTGGGAACGCGAATACCTATTATTAAGTGTCTAACAGGAGACATCACATGAACGCACCAATTCATAACACCGAACGACACACAGAGCATGACACTAAGGCCTTACAAGAGCTGGATAAAAACAACTATATGCACCCCTTCACCGACTCTAAAGCCATGCACGAAAAAGGCACGCGCATTGTCACCGGCGCCGACGGTTGTTACATTTTTGACTCCGAAGGCGGTAAAGTGTTGGATGGTATGGCTGGGCTTTGGTGTGTCAACATAGGTTATGGCCGCGACGAGTTAGCCGACGTAGCCGCTGCACAAATGCGCCAATTGCCTTATTACAACAGCTTTTTTGGCACTGCACACCCGCCGGTGATTAAACTTGCCGCGCAGTTAAAAAAGCTTGCGCCAGACAATATTAGCCATGTCTTCTTTACCGGCTCTGGTTCTGAATCCAACGATACTAACGTACGTATGGTACGCCATTATTGGCAAGCCAAAGGCCAGCCGACTAAGCGCACCATCATCTCACGTCACAACGCGTATCATGGCAGCACTATGGCTTCTATGAGCTTAGGTGGCATGAAAGGCATGCATGAGCAAGGCGGCATCATCGATGGTGTTGAGCACATTATGCAGCCCCATTGGTACCACGAAGCACTGGCCGGTGAAACCGAAGATGAGTTGGGTTTACGTGCAGCCCAAGCGTTGGAAACTAAAATATTAGAGCTGGGTGCCGAGAACGTAGGCGCTTTTATTGGTGAACCGGTGCAAGGCGCAGGCGCGGTGATTGTACCGCCAGCCACCTACTGGCCAGAAATTCAGCGTATTTGTAAAAAGTACGATTTATTGTTGATTGCTGACGAAGTGATTACTGGTTTTGGCCGCACTGGCAATTGGTTTGCTTGCGAAACTTACGGCATCGAAGCCGACTTAATGCCGATCGCCAAAGGCTTGTCGTCTGGCTATATGCCTATTGGTGGCGTGTTAATCAGCGAGCGAGTCGCCAAAGTCGTGATTGAAGGTGGTGAGTTTGCCCATGGTTACACCTATTCTGGTCACCCGGTTGCCGCCGCGGTTGCGTCTGCTAACGTTAGCATTATCGAAAATGAAGGCATGGTAGAGCAAGTGCGTGACGTTACCGGCCCATACTTACAACAACGCCTAGCCGAGCTGTTAGACCACCCGTTAGTAGGACAAGTACGTGGTGTGGGTTTAATGGCCGCCATTGAATTGGTAAAAGATAAAGAAAATCACATCAACTACCCTAAAGAGCTGGAGATTGGTGGCATTTGTCGTGACTACGCCTTGGCTAATGGCTTGGTGATGCGTGCCGTAGGCGCAAGCATGATTATGTGCCCGCCGCTGGTGATCAGCAAAGAAGAAATCGATGAATTGATGGAAATTACCAAACGATCCCTCGATCAGACCCTAGCCCAAGTTGCGGGCTAACCTTTAAATAGCGACTCAATAAAACAATAACGGAGCCTTTTAATGCAAAAACGTAAATTAACCTTAACCACTACGCTCACTTCAATCGCGTTAGCCACGGGCCTGATGGCAAGTGCCGCTCAAGCGGGTGAAGTACTTAACATTTTTAACTGGTCGGACTACATTGCAGACGACACGATTGCTAATTTTGAAGCCGAAACAGGCATCAAAGTGGTGTATGACATGTTTGATAGTAATGACGTGCTAGAAGCCAAACTACTCACGGGTAACTCTGGGTATGATTTGGTGGTACCTAGTTCGTCATTCATGGGTCGCCAGATTATGGCCGGTGTATTTCAGCCGTTAGATAAGGCTCAGCTGCCCAACCTAGCGAACATGGATGCCGAAATGATGGTCACCATTGCAGGTATCGATCCAGGCAACACTTATGGTGTGCCTTACATGTGGGGCACCACTGGTATTGGCTACAACCCAGCCATGGTTGAAAAGGCCCTTGGTGCCGACGCACCTGTAGGCAGCTGGGACCTTGTTCTTAAACCCGAAAACATGGCTAAGCTAGCGAGCTGTGGCGTGCATATGCTGGACTCGGCTGATGAAATATTGCCTATTGCAATGAACTACATTGGCCTAGATCCAAACAGCGCTAACAAAGCGGATTGGGTGGCGGGTGCTGAAGTAGTAAAAGGCGTACGTGATAGTGTCACTAAGTTTCATTCTTCGAACTACATTGATGGTCTTGCCAATGGCGACATCTGTGTAGCCGTAGGTTGGTCTGGTGATGTATTGATGGCTGCCGATGCGGCTGCCGAAGCTGATAATGGCGTCGTTGTAGAGTACGTTATTCCTGCTGAAGGTGCACCTCTATGGATCGACATGATGGGTATCCCTGCGGATGCTGAGAATGTAGAAAATGCGCACAAGTTCCTCAATTACTTGATGCGCCCTGAAGTGACCGCAGCCATCACCAACTATGTTTGGTATGCTAATGCTAATGCTGCTGCTTCTGCCCACATTGACCAAGAAATTCTGGACCACCCAGGTATTTACCCTACCGCTGCTGCTAAGGCTGGGCTGTTTACATTCGATATCTTGCCGCCTAAGGTTACCCGTGCCGCCAACCGCGCATGGACTGATGTGCGTACTGGCAACTAAGCTGGTGTGAGCATAATCCAGCCAGTACCTTAGCTTGGTGCTGGCTGGATATTAGTTTTTTGTAACCTCAATTTATTATCAATTCGGAGTTTTGCTATGACCGACACTGTGTCTAGCCCAATGCTGGAAATACGTCATGTAACCAAGAGCTTTGGTCAACTTAGTGCGGTTAAAGATGTTAATTTGGCCATCAATAAGGGCGAGATCTTTGCTTTGTTAGGTGGCTCTGGATGTGGAAAAACCACCCTGCTGCGAATGATGGCTGGCTTCGAAACGCCAACCGAAGGAGCGGTGTTGATTGATGGCCAAGACGTCTCTAACGTCCCGCCCTACAAGCGGCCGGTCAACATGATGTTTCAATCCTACGCCTTGTTCCCACACCTCACGGTGGAACAGAATGTATCGTTTGGGTTAAAACAAGATAAGCTTCCTAAAGCTGAAATTGAAACACAAGTCCATAAAATGTTAGGGCTTGTGCACATGACCGAATTTGCTAAGCGCAAACCTAATCAACTGTCTGGCGGTCAACGCCAGCGTGTTGCGCTAGCCCGATCCTTGGCCAAAAAGCCAAAAGTATTGTTATTAGATGAGCCCATGGGGGCTTTGGATAAAAAACTTCGTAGCCAGATGCAGCTCGAAGTGGTGGATATTATCGAGTCTGTTGGCGTCACCTGCGTCATGGTAACCCACGACCAAGAAGAAGCCATGACCATGGCTGATCGAGTGAGTATCATGCATGACGGCGAAATCATGCAAATCGGCAGTCCTAGCGAAATATATGAGTTTCCCAACAGCCGCCACACGGCCGAATTTATCGGCTCGGTGAATATATTTGATGCCACTGTGCAGCACGTGAGCCCAGAACTGAGCCAGTTCAGCTGTCCAGACTTGGCATGTACACTGAGCGTAGAAGGCGGCGTTAACGCCGTAGAAGGTGCTCAAGTCGGTGTGGCCGTTCGCCCAGAAAAGATACTGATGTCACGGGAACAGCCACAACAGTCTAACAACTGGATCAAAGGCAAGGTGCAGGATATTGCCTATTTAGGTGGCCATTCTGTGTATCACGTAGAGTTAGACTCTGGCAAAGTAGTGATGGCAACCACCACCAATATGAACCGCCATGAACAACGACTGACCTGGAAAGACGAGGTGTATTTATACTGGCCAGCGTCCAGCGCCGTGGTGTTGTACCAATGAAAAAATTTGGGGTTAGGAGTGTCATAGCAGTACCCTATCTATGGCTACTGGTGTTCTTTCTAGTACCTTTTCTTATTGTGTTTAAGATTAGCTTTTCAGAAATGCAGTACGCCATTCCTCCCTACACGGATTTGGTGACCTGGGCTGATGAAGTGCTGACCATTAATCTTAATTTAGGTACCTATGCCTATCTAATTAATGATGACCTGTATATTCGGGCTTACATGAGTTCGGTACGCATCGCTTTTTTTGCCACGGTGTGTGCGTTGTTGATTGGTTATCCTATTGCCTATGCCATTGCTCGCGCCGATACAGCAACCCGTAACGCCCTGTTAATGCTGGTGATGTTGCCATCTTGGACCTCATTCTTAATTCGTATATACGCGTGGGTAGGGATCCTAAAAAACAACGGATTAATTAACAATGGCTTAATGGGCATAGGCATCATTGATGAACCCATAGCCATGCTGAATACAGAATTTGCGGTTTATCTCGGTATTGTTTATGCCTACCTACCGTTTATGGTGCTGCCTATCTATACCAACTTGGTGAAGCTGGATAATTCTCTGCTGGAGGCGTCTGCAGACCTAGGCTGTGCGCCATGGAAAACCTTTCTGACGGTCACTTTACCACTGTCCAAAGCGGGTATTGTTGCCGGTTGTATGTTGGTATTTATACCATCGGTAGGCGAGTTTGTTATTCCAGAAATGCTGGGTGGTGCAGAAACGCTGATGATTGGTAAGGTCTTGTGGCAAGAATTCTTTAATAACAGAGACTGGCCAGTGGCGTCCGCTGTGGCTATTGTGATGTTGCTATTGTTGCTGGTGCCGATTACCTTTTTCCACCGCTATAAAGCCCGCGAATTGGAGTCCTAGACATGCAAACAGGAAAACTGTCTAACTGGTCTAAGTGGTTTTTGAGTTTAGGCTTCTTTTTCCTTTACGCGCCTATCATAATTTTGGTGATCTTCTCTTTCAATAAGTCAGAGCTGGTCACAGTGTGGGCCGGATTCTCATTCAAATGGTATGGCGAGCTGTTTCGCGACCCGCAGATGTTGGGCGCGGCTTGGATCAGCCTTAAGATTGCCGTACTCGCCGCGTCTGCCGCCGTGGTCTTAGGCACCATGGCCTCCATGGTGATGGTGCGTATGGGTGCGTTCAAAGGCAAAACCGCCTTTACCAGTATGATCACGGCACCGTTGGTGATGCCTGAAGTGATCACCGGCCTGTCGTTGCTGCTGTTGTTTGTGGCCATGGGGCAAACGTTAGGCTGGCCCGGCCAACGCGGCATGCTGACTATATGGATTGCTCACGTCACCTTTTGTACGGCCTTTGTGGCCGTGGTGATTAGCTCACGTCTGCAAGAGCTAGACGAATCGATTGAAGAAGCCGCGCAAGACTTAGGTGCCCCACCTTGGAAGGTGTTCTTTTTAGTGACGCTGCCTATTATTGCGCCAGCATTGGTCTCGGGTTGGTTGCTGGCGTTTACCCTGTCCCTTGATGACTTAGTCATTGCCAGCTTTGTATCTGGCCCCGGCGCGACGACTTTGCCGATGCAAGTGTTCTCGAGTGCACGTCTGGGTATTAGCCCCCAGATCAATGCTTTAGCGACAATTATCATTGGTCTAGCGTCGTTGGCAGTATTGATCGCTTGGTGGTTTGCGCGGCGAGAAGGCATGAGGTCGGTGACGATTTCCGAAAACTGAGGTTGATGCTTTAGCTTAAACCAAGGGCCGGCAGGGTGATGGTAAAACATACGCCGCCGTCATTAGCTAAGTTGTGGTGGCCTATTTGGCCTTGATGAAAGCGCACAATGCTACTCACCACAAACAAACCCAAACCAAAGTGGCTGTCGTCGGTAGGGCTGGCTTTGGCCCTATGGCTTACCATGGAGTTGAACAGTTGCCGTTGGTAGCTGGCATCAATGGGAGGGCCAAAGTTAGACACCGTTATCTCTACCCAGCCCAAGCTAACCTTCAGTGTCACTAAGGTATGTGTGGCCGGGTGCCGAAAGTCTCGGGCATTGTCCAGCAGTTTGTCTAATAGCTGTTCTATTCGGTAATCCACGGCATTAACCATGGTGCCTTGAGTTGGCCCCTGATAATCCACTAAACCGCCGTCTATTTGGTCTTGATAGGCGCAATAGCTCGATACTAGGTGAGCTACATCAACGGGTTCTTTGATATCTTGGGTGAGAGCTTCCTCTAAGTTAGCGGCATCGGCCAATTTAGAAAGGATGCCATCAATACGGTGAATGCCCCGCTGGGCCATGGCTAGATAAGCCTTCACTTCATCCGATAAGGGCACTTGCGCCATGTTCCCTAACGAAGTGGCTATGGCATTAAGTGGGTTGTTAATTTCGTGGCTCAGGGTGCGCGGCATTTGCGAAAGAAAGGCCTGGTTTTGATGCAATTGGGCCACCACTTGGTTGAGGCTGCGGGCCAAGTCGCCCAGTTCATCTGCTTGCTTGGTTTCGTGCACGATGGTGTTGGTTTGTAGTCGTCCTTGTGGGTCGACCAGCTGCTTCGCTTCTTGGCCTAGTCTACGGATGCGAAACGCCAAACGCCAAAATACCAAAAACAGCAATAACAATATCAACAGCATACTGCCTATACTTAGGCTGGCAATTTTTTGCATCGCTTGGCGTTGCCAGGACAGTAATTGGGCGGTGGATTGCTGAACTAAGACGAGACCCAGCACGCGTCCATTGGTGTCAAAGATAGGTTGTGCGGTGGCCTGAATAGGCAAGCTATTGCGGCTGGCCCATTGCTTGTTAACCGTAACACCACTCACGGCGAGGTTAAGCAAGGAGGCTTGAGCCCGGCCAGAATCTTCCGCTGGCGGTTGATCAAGTTGTAACAGTTGGGTGAAGGCAAGGTCGACCATCGCTTCAAAAAGGCCATCAATGGACCACTGCCAAGGCTGGTGATGCATGGCAATGCTCGAGCCCACTTTGGCCAAACGGTTAAGATGACGGTCGTATAAAGCGATTTCCACGCCAGCGTTGGCATGCCCTGAGAGTAACTGCATGGCTAAGTTCGATTGGGTGTTGAGTGAGCTAAAGCCGCCTTTTTCTGGGCCATCCAGAACAATACGCTGTAGCTCTATGGTGTCGGTCTGTGGGTTTTGGTCGGCATCGGTTAAGCTGATGTAAATTTGCTGTTTGGGTCCTAATAGCGCCGAGGGAAAGGCGAATTCAACCTGATAACCGGTAGCGGTATCATGAAGGTAGGCGCTGACGTCAGGCGTAAAACCTGCGCCGCTCAGTGCCGCGTTGGCATCAGCAAATTCAACGGTCATAGGGCCTTCATCTTGCACCAATAGTTGTAAGCTGACAGTCTGCTGTGTATTGGTGATGTAACTTAATTCAATATGATCGTAAGCACTTTTGTTGTTGCTGTCGTTGCGGGCTACACGGTATTGGTCTTTTACCTGGATAGCGCCGAACAAGTGTGCACCGTACTCTGCCAACACAAACGCCATGGACGGTGGATCGGCCAAGGCCCTGGTCTCATTTTTAGCGTGATAGTCGGAGGCAAAGTTTAACGTTGCACCCCAATCTTGGATATTGCCGTCGATGTTAGGTGCTTGCTCAAGCTGAAATTTAGTCAGCAGGGCTTGGCGCTGGCTCAATTCCGGTATTTGTTTGAGCAACTGATGTTGGCCGGCAAACAGGTTGCTCACACTTTGGGCTATTTGTTCTTGGGCGACCACTTGGCTGTGCCTAAAGAAACCGCGCGTTTCCTCCACAAAGCGGTAACCCATATAAGGGATGCTCAGCAACACCACCATAAACAGGCTCATTTGGGCCCTTAAACCCACTCGAAAAAATTTATTCACGCCAGCGATAACCTTGACCATACTCAGCCCTAATGGCGGCAAAGCTTGGGTCTACGCCAATGAATTTGCGCTTAATGTTACTAATATGGGTGCTCACGGTATTATTGGCCACCACGCCGCCTAATGTGGCGGCAGCCAAGCCTTGGTAGGTATTGATGGTGTTGGGGTATTGACTCAAGGCTTCCAGCAGTTTGAATTCGGTGACCGTAATGTCGGCCACCTGTTGGCCACACCAGTGTACGGTGTGGCGCTGGATGTCGATGCATAATTGGCCACGCGTCACTACTTTCTCGGCTGCGAACTTAGGGTTATGTTTGGTCAAACGTAACAGGGATTCAACCTTTGCCACAAAGTAGTCAATACTGATGGGCTTAGGTTGGTAGTCCCATGCGCCCATACGTAAGCCGGATACGGTATCAATATCGCCAACGCGTTCGGTTAAAAATAATACTGGCAAGCCTGGGTGCAGGTGGCACAGCTGGCTGTACAGGTCAAAACCAGCATCGTATTCTTGATCCAGAATGATATCTAAGACCAATAAGTCTGGGCGAGTTCGGCTCAAACCGTCCAGCGCGGCTTGTTTGGTGGCAAAGGACTGAACTTTGATAAAGCGCTTTTCCAATGCGGTACAATAATTGACACGCTGATCCGTGTCGTCTTCGACAATAGCGACTAAGGCGTTAGCAGTCATGACAAATTTCCAAGGGAGTAGGCACCCATTCAACAGGCTAACTAAGTTAGCACAGGCGGCTGGGGCGCGCTAACGTATCGCCGCAAGGGGCCGCAATCTCCATCACATTTCCATAATCGGCGTATTTATGTGCACAGCCGCCATGTGCCTTGACCCCAGCCACGCAGGGCTTTATAAAGATCCTCGGCCCTACACTTCGTTTATCCTAGGAATGACTCATGTCAGCGACCCTCACCGACGCTCATCAACACGACTTGGCATTTGCCGAAGAAGATCGACACGGGCTCTATAAAACTCTATTTAATCGGCGCGACGTGCGCAGCCAGTTTAAACCAGATCCGGTGCCCGATGAGGTATTGGCACGGGTTTTGTATGCCGCGCACCATGCGCCTTCGGTGGGCTTTATGCAGCCGTGGAACTTTACCTTGGTTAATGATGACGCGGTCAAACGGCAAGTCTACGGGCTCTACCAACAGGCTAATGAGGCGGCGGCCAATGAGTTTGAAGATGAGCGACAGCAGCAATATCGGCAACTCAAATTGGCGGGTATCCTTGATGCACCGCTGAACATCTGTATTACCTGCGACAGAGAGCGCGCAGGACCTATCGTTTTGGGGCGGCAACAAATGCCAGAAATGGATTTGTTTAGTAGTGTTTGCGCGGTACAAAATTTGTGGCTGGCAGCCCGCGCCGAAGGTCTAGGGGTGGGTTGGGTGAGTATTATGGATCCCAATGAACTCAAACAGGTGCTTGGCATCCCTGCCGCAATAGTACCTATTGCCTATTTATGTGTGGGTTATGTGGATCATTTTTTAGCCACCCCAGAGTTAGCCAATAAAGGTTGGCGCCAACGTTTGCCTTTGGGGGATTTGGTCTATACTAATCAGTGGGGCGCGGGGGCCGAAGCTGATTTGCTACAGACCCTTGAACAACAAGCAGAATTTCCATATCAGTTTTGACGGTGCTGGCTTTTACAGGGCCACAAAGCCAATGTTAGTATTGGCTAGCACACTTAAACTGCGGCGAAGTAAGGACACACATGAACTTGAAGCAAAAATTCATTGCCTTGATCTTAATAGTTGGCATTATTCCCGCCCTGATCATTGGTATAGTGAGTCTGCAGAACAGCAGCGCAGCGCTCGAGTCGCAGGCCTTTGAACAGTTACAGGCTCAGCGGACCATTAAAGCGAATCAAATTCAACAGCATTTTCAAGATGCTCAAAATGGCATCGAAACCTTAGCCGACAACCTAGCTTTACTGCTTGAGAAGCAGGGATTAGAAACCGCTATAGTTGAATTAGACGAAGATGGTCAATCTATGTTCAGTCGTTATATCAAACGTAACGACTACTACGACTTGTTCTTACTTGACCTAGAAGGCTACTGTTTCTACAGCGTCACTCAAGAAGCGGATTACCAAACTAACTTGGTGTCGGGGGTGTATAAGGATTCTGGTTTAGGCCAAGTGGTGCGCCGTGTGATAGCGGACTCACAGTACCATATGTCGGACCTTGCGCCGTATGCGCCAAGTAACGGCGACCCTGCTGCGTTTATCGCGGCCCCGGTCAAAGTCGATGGCGAAACGGTCATGGTGTTAGCCATGCAAGTGTCTATTGCAGGCATTGACCACATTATGGCCGAGCGAACCGGCATGGGCGAAACCGGCGAAACCTACTTAGTCGGTGCGGATTTACTGATGCGCTCTGACTCATTTTTGGACCCTATTAACCACAGTGTGAATGCCTCATTTGCCAACCCCGAATTAGGTAAGGTAGACACCCTGGCCAGCCGCCAAGCGTTAGCCGGCATCACCGACAGCCAGGTTGTGATTGATTACAACGGCAACACCGTGTTGTCAGCCTACGCCCCATTGACCGTGAGTGATGGTGTGGTGTGGAATATTTTGGCAGAGATTGATGAGGTCGAGGCGTTTGCCCCGATTGCACAGCTACAAAACACCATGTTGATTATCGCCGCTGTGGGCGTTGTGTTAGTGGCAGTATTGGCCTTTATGTTCGCCAGCATTATTGCTAAGCCGATGCTGGTGTTGGCCCATGTTATTGGTAAAGTCGAAAAAACGGGCGATTTATCGATACGTTATAAAAATCCCAGTAAAGATGAAACCGGCCAAGCTGGCCTGGCATTAAATGGCCTACTGCAACGTCAGGAAAGTGCCATTGGCCAAATTAATAGGGTGATGGGTGCGGTGGCAGCGGGTGATTTTAGCCACCGTGTAGACCTGCCGTTAGTGGGTAACTTTAGCAGCCTTAAGGATGCCACTAATAATTCAGCCGACAGCGTAGAAGCCACCATGAAGTGTTTAGGACAAGTTATGGCTAGCTTGGCTTCTGGCGACTTTAGTGCACGTATGCGGGGCGATATTGAAGGCGGTTTCCGCCAGCAAGTGGACAATGCCATGGCCACCATGGAAACCGCACTGGGAGAGATTGGCGAGGTGATGCAGGACCTCGCACAAGGCCAATTTGGTCGCCGCATTAAGGTTGACCTAGCGGGCGATTTAGATCGCCTCAAGCAAGACATTAACCATTCCATGGATGCCCTAGAGCAAGCCGTAGGAGATGTTACTCGAGTGGCGTCTGCCATTAGTGAGGGTGACCTGAGCCAAACCATGAGCGATAACTACGAAGGCGAACTCAATAACATTGCCATAGCCCTCAATGGTACCAGCTCCAGCGTGGCAGGCATCGTTGCTGACGTACGCGCCATGGGCCAAGAAGTGCGCCGTGGCGCCGACGAAATTGCTCGCGGCGGTGAAGACCTGACGAACCGTACGGCTACGCAAGCCTCATCGTTAGAAGAAACCGCAGCCAGCATGGAACAAATGGCCAGCTCGGTACGCCTCAATGCCGACAATTCAGAGAAAGCCAACAACTTGATGCGCGACTCCATGGCACAGGCTCAAGCCAGTGGCACTGTGGTTGCCCAAGCGGTTGAATCGATGGGTGAAATTGCCCAGTCAAGTCGCAAAATTGCCGACATTATTAGCTTGATCGATGGCATTGCTTTCCAAACTAACCTGTTGGCCCTTAACGCCTCGGTTGAAGCCGCAAGAGCCGGTGAACATGGCCGTGGCTTTGCAGTAGTGGCAGGCGAAGTGCGCTCTTTGGCTCAACGCGCAGCCGATGCCGCTAAAGACATTACCGGCCTCATTAACGATAGTGGTGCACGGGTTGAGCAAGGCAGCCATTTGGTTAACGAAACTGGAGAAGCGCTTGATAAAATACGCCAATCCTTAGACATGGTGGCATTTACCGTTAGCGAGATTGCCAGTGCCAGTAATGAACAAGCGTCAGGTATTGAGCAGGTTAACCATGCGGTGGCACAGTTGGATTCGCTTAACCAACAGAACTCAGCCTTAGTGGAAGAGTCGGCAGCGGCAGCGGGAGCGTTAACAGATCAAGCCGCAGAATTAAACGAGTTAATGCAGTTCTTTAAACTAGAAGAGCAACACCCAAATCTAGCCTTAGCCCAAGCCAAACCCATGCCAGAGCACCAAGACATTAAGCACTTGGTGTCTGACTTGCGTTAGGGATGTTTATTTGGTGATGATTTCTGGGCCCATGAAGTAGATGGGCAAGAAGGTTGATAGTGCCGGAATGTAAGTCACCATAATAAGGAATACAAACAGGATGGCTAGCCACGGTGTGGCGGCCTTCACCACCCGCATCACTGACATACCGGCCACTCCCGAGGTGACAAACAGGTTGAGGCCCACCGGTGGTGTGATCATGCCTATCTCCATGTTGACCACCATGATAATACCTAGGTGAATGGGGTCGATACCTAACTCAATAGCAATGGGGAATACCAGCGGTGCCACAATAACGATAAGGCCAGATGGCTCCATGAATTGGCCACCAATCAGTAAGATCACGTTCACCATCACCAAAAACATAATCGGACCAAGACCTGCCGCAAGCATAGCGGTGGCTATGGTTTGTGGAATCTGTTCGTCGGTTAGTACGTGTTTTAGGATGAGGGCGTTGGCAATGATGAACAACAAGGTCACAGACAAGCGTCCCGCATCAAACAAGGTTTCCCGTGTGTCTTTGTGAAACCAGGCCGTAAACAAGGCTTGGGGGTGTTTGGCGAGTGACAAGGGTGCCCCGCCCGCAGTGCCTTTTAATGGCCCCATGTCGCGGTAGATATACATCGACACGATAAAGGCGTAAACCGACGCCACTGCAGCCGCCTCGGTGGGTGTGAAATAACCGCCATAAATACCGCCTAGAATAATCACCACCAAGAACAAACCCCAGCTGGCGGCACGGGCTGAACCAAGCACTTCGCGCCAACCCGTCCATTCCCCTTTAGGCATACCTTTATAGCGCGCATAAAAATAAATGGCCACCATAAGCATAGTGCCGGCCAACAAACCCGGTATAACGCCGGCTAAGAACATACGCCCAACGGAAACGTCGGTAGCGGCGGCATAAACCACCATAACGATGGAAGGTGGAATCAATATGCCTAAGGTACCGGCATTACAAATGACGCCAGCGGCAAAGTCTTTGCTGTAGCCGACTTTGCGCATGGCAGCGATCACAATCGAGCCAATGGCCACTACTGTTGCAGGCGACGAGCCAGACAGGGCAGCAAACATCATGCAAGCAAAGACACCGGCAATGGCTAAACCACCGTGAAAGTGGCCAACACAGGCAATAGAAAAACGGATAATACGCTTGGCTACGCCGCCGGTGGACATAAAGCTGGAGGCCAAAATAAAGAAGGGGATGGCCAGCAACGTGTAGTGGCCTTCGAAGGCCGAGAATAAGGTTTGTGCAACCGATGCGAGGGAACTGTCGGAATACACCAACAAAAACAGAATCGAACTCAGGCCAAGGGACACGGCGATTGGCACACCCACCAAGAGCAATAAAATAACCAAAATAAATAAATACAGCGCTTCCATAGGGTTAATCCTTGTCTGCAGTGGTGGCGGCTTGATCAACCAAGTCTTCGGCTTCGTGGCTGGCAATAATCATATTGGCTTTGCCTTGCATCACATCTACAGCTACTCGTAGGTAGCGCCATAACAATAGGGCCATACCCAAGGGTAAGGCAAAATAGGGGATAAATCGGGGGATCTTCTCGTATTCCTCTCCGTCGTTAAACCAGTCGCTCAAAAACTGAGCCCAGGCTGGCATTACAATGTCGTTCACTTCGTAATAGCCTTGGCTCAAATAGCGAGCCTTAAAACCCTCAGGCCAAATACGGCCGTCGGTGGGAGGTAAGTTGGCAAATGGAGCCCAATAGTCCCAGCTGCCCTTAAGCAATAGTAAGGTATAGAGTAAACACGCGCTCACGGCCAACAAGGCTGCGGCCTTGCGCCAGCCGGGCGACATGTAGTTGAGTGCCACATCAACACCTAACTGAGCTTTGATGCGCACCAAATAGGCGGTGCCAACGATCCCCATCCAGGCAAACAAAAACACGGTAGTTTCTAGGGATTGTAAACCAAAGGCAGACAAGGGCTCCGCCCACGGGGCAAACCAATCACTGCGCCAAAAGTCCATTTCTTGTAGTTTTCTTATGACCACATTGGTAAAGGTCATCATGGTCATCAAACCGAGTAAAACGGCAATAAAATTGCGCTCGAGGCGTTCGGCAATACTAAGTTTGGATAATGCGGGAGTGGACATCAATACCACCTAATACTAAATAGAGCCGCCCCAGTAAACTAGGGGCGGCAGACGGGTTAACAACAATAATTAATATTGCGCGTTAATGGCTTGAGCAGCGTCAATGTTGGTTTGACCTACGTCATCCTTGAACTGGTCCCACACGGGCAGCATGGCCGCTTTCCATTCGGCCCGCTGGGCGTCAGTGAGGATATGGATGGTTTTACCAGCTTCTAGGATAGCTTGTTTGTTGGCTTCGTTTACACCAAAGGCTTTGGCGTTGCGAGACACAGTGACTTCACGCAAAATGGTTTCCAACTGATTGCGAATGTCGTTGGGTAGGCCTTCCCAGAACTCCGAAGAGGTGACTACCAAATAGTCTATTACGCCGTGGTTGGACTCGGTGACACTATCCTGTACTTCAAAGAACTTCTTGCCGTAGATGTTGGAATAAGTGTTCTCTTGGCCCTGAATAGTGCCAGATTGTAGCGCTTGATAAACTTCAGAGAATGACATTTTTTGGGGCACGGCGCCTAAGGTTTTAAATTGCGCAACCAATACATCAGAAGCTTGTACTCTAAACTTCAAGCCGGCAGCATCAGCAGGGTTCAACAATGGTTTGGTGGCAGATAACTGCTTTAAGCCGTTGTGCCAAAATTCCAACCCTAACAACCCACGCTTTGTCATCGATTGCTTCATCGCTTGACCTGATGTGGAGGCTTGGAATTCGTCGATGGCATCAATGTTCTTAAACATGAACGGCAAATCAAAAAGACGGAACTGTTTGGTGTACTTCTCAAACTTAGATAGGGAAGGCGCGGCCATTTGTACGTCGCCCATCAACAAGGCTTCAAGCACTTTGCCGTCACCATATAGTGTAGAGTTTGGGTAAACTTCCAAACATACCTTGCCGTCCATTTCGCTATTGACGCGAGCCGCAAGCTCGGTGGCGGCAATGCCTTTAGGGTGCTTGTCGGTGTTGGTGACGTGGCTAAATTTGATGACGATTTCGCCATCCTGACATACATCGCTGGCTTGAACGGGCGTGGCAACTAAGGCCGCAGCCATGGCGCTGGCTAGTGCGGTTTTTAAATACAATTTCATAGAGAACCTCTTTATTATTACAATTATTATTACTAACGTAGTTGAACTACTGCGTTTGATGTAGCAACTTGTGTGCCAATTCATAACTTACTGATAAGTAACAACATATTAACAATGGATGTTTGATTGTGTGAGGTTATCTATACACTATAAGCGCAAGATGTGTGGAAATCCGCACACTTAATCATCAAGGAAACGATGACGGTCGAGGTTATATTTTGCTAATTTGTCGTACAGTGTTTTACGAGCGATACCCAAACCTTCGTAGGTGCGTTTAATCGAACCTTGTGCTTGCGACAAGGCTTCTTCGATGAGGCGTTTCTCATACCGCTCCATACGCTCGGGTAGGTTACTATGACCCGCTTCGGACTGCCAGTTGGCAAGGGTATGCTGGTCAATTAAGGTATCGGTGAGTACAAATCGCTCGGCCACGTTAATCAGTTCACGCACATTGCCAGGCCATGGGTGCTGCATCAGCGTATCTATTACATGCAGTGAGAGTTCTGGCACCGGAAGGTTGAACTTATCGCTGGCTTGAGTAGTAAAATAACGAAACAGTAGCAATATATCGTCATCGCGCTGGCGTAACGGCGGCAAATGCAATTCAACCACGTTGAGCCGGTAATACAAGTCTTCTCTAAATTTGCCTTCTTCGACCATGGCCTTAAGGTCTGCTTTTGTCGCCGCGATGACGCGGATATCCACATCGATGGAGTGGTTTGCACCCAGTCGCTCCACTTTACGTTCTTGCAGCACACGCAATATTTTTACGGCCAGCGCCAGCGGGATGCTCTCGACCTCGTCCAAAAATATGGTGCCTTGGTGGGCGTATTCGAATTTACCTGTACGGGCTTTTTTAGCATCGGTAAAGGCCCCTGCCTCATGGCCAAAAAGCTCTGCCTCCATCATTGATTCGGGTAAAGCGGCACAGTTGATGGCTACAAAAGGGCCCGCGTGACGGTCGCTTTGTTCGTGCAAGCGCCGCGCCGCCAGCTCTTTTCCAGTACCTGTTTCGCCACAAATGAGGGTGTTAACGTCCGCTTGCGCCAGGCGGTTAATCTTTTGTTTGAGTAGGCCAATGGCGCGTGATTGACCGATAATGGACTCGTTATCTTGGGCGGCGATGGCGGCTTTTAGATGCCTGTTTTCCATCACTAGTTGACGCTTGTCTAAGGCCCGTTTAACGACTTCCAGCAAGTGCTCACGGCGAAAGGGTTTTTCGATAAAGTCGTAGGCGCCGCTGCGGATTGCGCCTAAGGCCATCTGTATATCGCCATGACCGGTGATTAATATCACCGGTAAATCGGCGTCCATTTCCTGTACGGCGGCCAAAAAAGCAAAGCCGTCCATATTAGGCATACGAATATCACTGATAATAATACCGGGCCAAGTGTCTAATAAATGTGGTAATGCGGCCTTTGCACTGGGGTAGGCCGTTACCGGATAGTCCGCCAGCTCAAGCATCTCTACTAATGAATTGCGGATTTCTTCATGGTCATCGACGACGCAAATGGAGGGTAACGTCATAGGCTCCGGTCACTTTTTCTGGCGGCACGTAGGCGAATGCTAAACACTGCACCCGAGGCGGAATTTCGGGCGCTCAAATCGCCGCCCATGGTCTTAATGATACTGTAAGATATTGTTAGGCCTAAACCTAGCCCCACACCAACATCTTTAGTACTAAAAAATGGATCAAATAACTGAAGTAAGTGATCACTATCGATACCGCTGCCGGTGTCCGAAAAATGTATGTTCAAGTTTGCAGCGTCCGTTTGACAGTATACCTTGAGGCGTTTGTGTTGGCTGAGCTGCATGGCATCTAAAGCGTTGCTAATTAAATTGATAAAGACTTGTTCTAGACGCACGTCGTTGGCCAACACGTGAAATTTAGACAGATCTTCGACTTCTGTACTCACCTGTTCTTGCTTGATTCTGTCTTGTAATAAGGCGAAGGCGTTGTCTAACGCGATTTGCGGGCAAATCCAATCGTTTTTGTCATCGGTTTTACGGCCAAAAGTTTTTAAGTGCGAGGTGATGAGGCCCATTTTTTGGGCCAAGGTTTTAATTTGCGCAAGTTTATCCTGGGCCTTTTCAACTTGGCCTCGCCCTAGCCACTGTTCTGCATTGTCTGCCGAGGTCAGAATAGCCGTCAGCGGCTGATTTATTTCATGGGTCACGCTGGTTGCCAACTGCCCAAGGGTAGCGAGTTTGGCCGAATGAATCAGCTCCTGCTGGGTCTGTTTGAGCTCAAGGTTACTGGCTTGCAACTCTTCGGTGCGCTCTTCGACACGGGTTTCAAGTAGATCTTTTGCTTGTTGTAAATGGATTTGATTGATTTCACGGCGCACCAACGTTTCGTTGAACTGCAGGCGCCTTTGTACCGCTAGATAGGCTATCGAAAGTGTCAACATAAACAATAAGGCCGACAAACCTGTGTTACGCCGTATCGGTAAATCAAGTTGCTTTAAATCACCATGGGCATATAAGGTCCAAGCCAGATCTGGCAGCAAATGTGAGGCTTCCAATACTCGTTCGTAACCCAGTTTAGGCAACTTAACTATATCTGCGCCTTCGATATTTCGGATGACTTCTATGGGTAATATAGGGAACGAAGTCGTTGGGTATTTACGAGTTAGCTTAATACGCCGCTTTTGATCATTAGTTAAACGTTGGCGGCTGGTAAACAACCAAGACGCAGTGCTGGAAGCAATAACGATCTGATTTTCATCAGTAATCATCATTGGCGTAAGTTTGCTCAGCCAGTCACGCTCTAAGCGCGCCATGTTGACCTTGACCACAATGACCCCTATTACACGCCCCGAGCTACGATCAATCAAAGATTCGCTGAAATAATAACCACGGATACCAGCGTTGACACCCATGGTGAAAAATCCGCCTGAATTGCCTTGGGCGGCATCTTGGAAAAATGGGGTATGGGCGTAATTGATGCCTTCATTGTCAAACTTCGTTGAGACTAGGGTGTGCCCTTGAATGTCCAACAGAAACACTTCGTCAGAATTGGTGGTGGTGCGAATATGCTGCAGATAATTGTGGATATGAGAACTGTTAAACAGGTTTTTATTGGAGATACTGTTCGTTAACGCGACATCCATCATCAACATTTTCGGAATAGAGCGGTATTTTTCGAGCTCGCTCTCCAAACTGTCGGCAAATAGAAGGACGTCATTGTGTATGACTTGGTGTAGGTTTCTTTGTGCTTGATTTGTAAACACATAAAAACTGGCTAGCAACCACAGAGGCAGAACGATCATCAGAGTAATGATATACAAAGATTTTATGTTGCTCTGCAGCCAGCTGCGTGGAGGGTATGGATTGTCCGTTTCTTGTATCATGCAGAAAGTATACGGGAAAAGTTAAACTGGATCAGTTATAGGCACTCATTGTCAGTCACTGTAGCGGCCTATCTCAATCAAATTGCCATCGGGGTCACGAAAATAAATGGACTCGATATTGCCAACTGCCCCAGTGCGAACAACCGGCCCTAACTCTATCTTCACGCCCTTTTCTTGCAGGTGACGTATAACTGAAGTCAAAGGCCATTGGGTAATTAAACATATATCTGCAGATCCAGAGGTTGGGCATTTGGCATGAGGCAGTAAGGGCGCGCGAGCAGGATGAAGATTGATTTTTTGCGCGCCAAAACTCAATGCGGTTCGGTTGTCACCAAAAGTAATCACCGTCATGCCCAGAGCTGCACTGTAAAAAGAGCTGGTTTTGTCAATATCGACCACCGTCAAAACTAAATGATCCAAGTGAGAAATCAGCATCAAATGGCCTGCTTCTGTTGTAGTTCATATATTTGCTCTGGGCTATAATTCAGCTCAGTGAGAATGCTTGACGTGTGCTCACCCAAACTTGGCACTGGGTCCATTCTAGGCTCCGATCCAACGCCGCCAGGAGGAATAAGGGTGGGGATAAATCCCGCACTGGTATTGACTTTTCGCCAGCGCTCGCGAGCCTTTAATTGCGGGTGTGCCCAAACGTCGGTCATATCCCGCATTTGTGAATTGGCAATGCCGGCGCTTTCAAGGCGTTCGATCACTTGTATAGCCGTCAGGACGGAAAAACCAGCAACAATACTAGCCGTTAAAGCTTTTTTGTTTTTTACACGCAAGCTATTGGTTGTAAAGCGGGGATCTATTTCTAGCGAGGGGTCTTGCAACACGGATGTACAAAAGGACTGCCACTCGCGCTCGTTTTGGAGGCCAAATAGGACGGTGTTACCATCGCCCGCAACAAATGGACCATAAGGGAAGATGGTGGCATGGCTTGCGCCTGCCCTGTCTGGTGGGGCTGCGCCGCCATAGGCATAATACAAAGGGAAGCCCATCCATTCGGTCATTGCCTCGAGCATGGATACATCGATGTTACAGCCCTGCCCATTTATACCGCGCTGTATTAAGGCAGCAAGAATGTTGCTATAGGCGTACATGCCCGCCGCAATATCTGCGATCGAGATCCCCGCTTTACTCGGGTTGTCGGTAGTGCCGGTGGTGCTAATAAAGCCCGCCTCTGCCTGTATCAAAAGGTCATAAGCCTTGCGGTCTTGATAAGGGCCGCCTTCGCCGTAGCCAGAGATATTACAGACGATCAGCCTAGGGTTAATGGAGTGTAGGTCGGTATAGCTTAGGCCCATCCGAGCGGCTGCCCCTGGAGCCAAGTTTTGTACTAGCACGTCAGCTTCCGTCAGTAGTTGATGCAGTATGTTTGCCGCGCCCGATTGTTTAAGGTCTAAGGTGAGGCTTTCTTTGGAGCGGTTGGCCCACACAAAGTGGGAGGCTAAGCCGTTGACTCGTTGATCGTAGCTGCGTGCAAAGTCACCCACTAGAGGTCGCTCCACTTTAATCACGCGGGCACCCAAGTCGGCCAATTGGCGCGTAGCAAAAGGAGCTGCAATGGCATGCTCTAAGCTCACCACGGTGATGCCTTCCAGCGGCAGCATTAGAAGGACCTCGGCAGGTCAAGCATGTGTTCGGCCACATAGGACAAAATCAGATTAGTTGAAATTGGGGCCACTTGGTATAGGCGTGTTTCGCGGAACTTACGCTCTACGTCATACTCGGTGGCAAAACCAAAACCGCCGTGAAATTGCAAGCAGGCGTTAGCGGCTTCCCAACTGGCTTTGGCGGCCAAATATTTGGCCATATTTGCTTCACTGCCACAGGCCTGGCCTGCGTCAAATAACTCGCAGGCTCGAAAGCGCATCAAATCTGCCGCTTCGAGCTCAATCTTGGCTTCAGCGATTGGGAACTGGACGCCTTGGTTTTGACCAATGGGGCGGCCAAATACCTCTCGGTTCTTGGTGTAGTCAACCACCTTTTCCAAAAACCAGCGGCCGTCGCCAATACATTCAGCAGCGATCAGTGTCCGTTCGGCATTGAGCCCATCGAGAATATAACGAAAGCCATAGCCTTCTTCGCCAATTAAATTTTCTGCAGGTATTTCTAGATGATCAAAAAACAGCTCACTGGTTTCATGATTGACCATGTTGCGAATGGGGTTGACTGCCATACCGTTGGCCATGGCCTCTGCAATATCAACGATAAAAATGGATATGCCTAGCGATTTTTTCGACACTTGATCCAAAGGAGTGGTGCGGGCAAGCAATATCATCAAATCTGAGTGTAATACCCGACTGATCCAAACTTTTTGACCATTAATCACATATTTGTCACCTTTACGCACAGCGGTGGTGCGAAGTTTGGTTGTGTCGGTACCGGTGGAAGGTTCGGTGACTGCCATAGACTGAAGTCGCAACTCCCCTCTGGCTATACCGGGCAGGTAGCGTTGTTTTTGCGCTTCGGAGCCATGTTTCAGCAGCGTGTTCATGTTGTACATTTGGCCGTGACAGGCTGCCGCATTACCGCCTGAGCGATTAATTTCTTCCATAATTACGCTCGCTTCGGCTAAGCCCAAGCCCGATCCGCCGTATTTTTCAGGGATCAGCGCCGCTAACCAGCCGGCCTTAGTTAGGGCGTTAACAAAGTCTTTCGGGTAGCCGCGCACTTCGTCTATTTGGCGGTGGTATTCGGCCGGAAACGTGGCGCAAAGAGCTTGTATTGATGCGCGAATATCTTGATAGTTATTGTTCATGACAGCGCTCACCTTATTGTTGCTTGGGCGAGAATAGCCAGCGCGCCATCATCTCGTCGTACCCAAAGTTTGATGGTTTTTTCGTCGGTACTAGGCTCGCCATGTATGGAAAAATGAGTGGTTTCAAAAACCGGCGCAAGGGCTCGAAATTCAAACTCAGATACAATCACTTGGGGGAGTTCACTGCGCACCAAATCAAGCAGCATGGTGGCCATTAAAGGACCATGCACGACTAAACCTTCATAACCCTCCGTGTCGGTACAAAACGGCTGGTCGTAGTGAATTCTGTGACCATTAAATGTGAGCGCCGAATAGCGAAACAACATCACTGGGTCCGGGTCGATATTTCTACTAAACGCTGATTCAGTAGGCGCGCTCGGTGGTGATGCTTGGGGGGCATGGGCACTCATTTTTTCACGATAAACGATGTCGTGCTCTTCTTCTAAACACAATGTATTTCCATCATGGACTTGATGTAGAACGGTCACGAATGCAAGCGCACCAGAGCGGCCAGATTTTTCTGTGACGGCCTTAATCGTCGATTCCTTATTAAGCTGGGCACCAATAGACATCGGCGCTAGAAACTTCAGCCTACTTCCTGCCCACATACGCCTGGGTAGGTCAATTGGCGGTAGAAAACCACCTAGCTTTGGGTGACCGTCATAGCCCTTGTCTTCTAAATTGAAGGTCTGCAAAAAATAGAGCCAGTGCCATAAATGAGGTAATGGGTCACCATCTTTATACATTGGCCCACTATGGTTGAGTGTGGCAGCCATAGCGTTTGCCGGGAACGCAGCTATCCTCTCACCTGTGCTCTCTGATTTACCGATCCATTGTTTCGCATGCATACTGCTGGCTCTCTAGGTGCTCGAAGAGAGTAATATTGCCATTCATTTTGAGTTCTGTATATTAGTAAGTAATGTACGTTACGTTAAGCAATGGTTAATACAAATGAATCTAGATTCGACCGACCTTAAGTTATTTATAAACATCGCCGCATGCGGCAATTTGACCCACGGCGCCTGTGCTACCTACTTGTCTCCACCGGCCGCGAGCGCTCGTATTAAAGCCATGGAATATGAAACGGGTACATCACTTTTATATCGCAGCAACAAGGGCGTCAGCCTCACCGCCGCTGGCAAAATAATGCGCCATAGAGCTCAACTCATACTCAGACAAATGGATTATTTAGAAGAGGAATTAACAGACACCGCCACAACGCATTTGCGGATCTTTGCAAACACCACCGCAGTGACTGAGTTTTTGCCCAAAATTGTTGCTCAATTCCTTGTTTTGCGTCCAGGGGTGACAGTAGACCTTCAGGAGCGCTTAAATGACGATATTGTTAGCTCTGTGGCTAATGATACTGCGGATATTGGCATTATTTCGGGCGCAATTCACCAGCCGGGCCTTAAAGCAATTCGTTTTTCCACCGACCGCTTAATGCTTGCCGTTGCGCCTGATCACCCCCTAGCACGACGCAAAAGCAGTATTAGTTTAGAACAAACACTAGAGTATGAACACATCGCCTTACACGACGGCAGTACGATGTTGGATTTTTTGCGGCTACAATTTAGTCGTAGTGGTTACGATCGAACGATACGCTTTCAGGTGCGGAGTTTCGAGGCCATGTGTAAAGTCATTGAGGCAGGGGTCGGTATTGGTGTCGTACCTGAGTCTGCCGCCATAAGGCATTCGAAGACCATGAATTTGAAGCTGCTAGAGCTGGCCGACAATTGGGCATTGAGAGACCGCAGTGTACTAGTACGAGATGGCGAAACATTGTCTAACTCTGTGCAGGCTTTAATCGACATGCTCAAATCTGCGGGTGCGGGCGGAAAATGGGTAGAATAATAAAATCAACACTATTGAATACGCCTCCTTGGCCTTGTAAATGTTTTTCACATTTATGCGTATCAAAGATAGATCTTTGTGAAGAATGTCGTTTTTGTCTGACATGACAAATTGTTCATTTATATAAGGTATATAGGCCCTAGGGCGCAGTTGCCGCGGCTTTAGTGAATAAAAACATGGCGTATTTTTGTTTGACGCTTATGTAACTTCATGGTTAATATGAAGGATGTGAGAAATAAGTATATTATTTGTGTGAATATATTCATATCTCCCATCGCATAGTTGATGCGCTAGTGATCTTAAATAATAACAACAAACTGGAGGGAGACAATGACTCCTGAAGAAATGCAGGCAGCAATTGAAGCGTTGCAAGGGCTTAGCTCGACCAACATGGAGATTTTTTACTATTGGTGTACCGGTATCATGATTTTGATTCACGCGGGCTTTCTCATGTATGAGATGGGTGCCTCGCGAGTTAAACACTCATTAGCATCTGGTACGAAAAACATTCTCGCGTTCGCGTTTATGATCCCTACCTTCTATATGTTTGGTTGGTTGATCTACTTGTCCATGTGGCAGGGCTTTACCTACGACCCAGTTTGGGGCGAATTTGGTTTGCCTATGTCAGCCATCATGGGACCTAACATGGCAGACCAAGCCACAGGCGTATTCTGGGGTGCTTTCACTCTGTTTGCTTGTACTACGGCTTCGATCTTGTCAGGTGCGGTTATTGAGCGTATCCGTATGGCCTCGTTTGTAGTGCTAGCGGTAATCTTAGGTTCTGTAGTTTGGAACTTGGCAGCGTCTTGGGGTTGGCATCCTGCCGGTTGGTTGGTAACCGAGTGGGGTTATCATGACGCAGTAGCATCTGGTGTGGTACATACTATCTCTGGCTTCTTCGCTTTGGGTGTATTGATCAACCTTGGCCCACGTATCGGTAAATTCAACGCCGACGGTAGTGCTAACATCATCCGTGGCCATAGCTTGCCCATGACTATTACTGGCTTAATGTTGATCGTGGTCGGTTTCTTTGGCTTTATCGGCGCATGTGTACTGTATAACTACGGCACCAACGGCGGTTGGGTGAACATCTACGGTGGTCCAACGACGTTATCTGCGTATGCCTTTAACACACTAATGGCAATTGCCGGTGGTATTATCGGTTGTTACGCTTGTACCCGTGATCCTTTCTGGATGATGTCTGGTGCTTTGTGTGGTGTTATATCTGCTGCAGCTGGCCTTGACTTGTGGTATCCACCACTCGCCTTTGCTATCGCCTTTGCCGGTGGTTACTTAGGTCCTTGGGCAGCGAAACAACTCGAAAAGATGGGCATCGACGACGCAGTAGGCGCGGTTTCCGTACACGGCATTTGTGGTGTTTGGGGCTTATTGGCTGTAGGTATCTTCCTAGGTGGTTATCCAGGCTTTAGCTCTTGGGACGGCTTTGAGGTTCCTGCGATCAACATGATGGGTCAAGTGGTTGGTGCTGTCGTGATGATGGCGACTGGCTTTATTCCTGGCTACGTTCTGTCTTGGATCTTCAACAAGTTGGGTATTCTTCGCGCTGGTGACGGCGTACAACGTGACGGTATGGATCACGAGTTGGAAGGCATTGCTTACCCAGAAGAGATTCGCTCTCACTAAAGGCTATGTTTAAGCTAAGCTATGCCTATAGGGCTGATGGCTTAGCTTGAATCCCATAACAATAAGAGGATTGTATAATGATTAATTCATCACCAATTACCAGCTGGGAAGGTGCAGAAGCTATTTTCACCTTCGCCGACAGCCCAATGGGTATGGCGGTATGCTTTTGGGTTATGACAGCCATGCTTATAGTGCCACTCGTGGTGTCCTATAATGCAGAAGAAAATGCAGAGATCGAGCATCAGTAGTCGATGTCTCTGTGACTAGGCGCAAAGTCTAGACCTAAAAAAACCGCCTATTGGCGGTTTTTTTGTTTTAATTTAAAACCCTAGGGAGTTAAACCAAATGCGCAATAGCGTCACGCTCTTCTTCTAGTTCTTGGCGAGTCTTGTCGATGTAAGCTTGGCTAGCAGCATCAATAGCAAGACCTTGCACGATGCTGTATTCGCCATTCTGGCAAGTCACAGGGAAAGAGAACATGAGGTCTTTAGGAATGCCGTAGCTGCCATCACTAGGAATGCCCATGCTAGTCCAATCACCGTTTTCTGTGCCAGCAGCCCAGATGCGCATGTGGTCAATGGCGGCGTTGGCTGCAGAGGCCGCAGAAGAGGCACCACGAGCCTTAATGATAGACGCACCACGTTGGGCAATCACAGGAATAAAGTCGGTGTCGATCCAGTTTTGGTCTACTAGGTCCGTTGCCGCTTGGCCTTTAACAGTAGCGTTGGTGACGTCGGCATACATGGTGGCCGAGTGGTTGCCCCAAATACAAAGGTTCTTAACGTCGCTCACGCCAGCGTTAGTTTGGTTAGCCAGCTGAGTTAACGCGCGGTTGTGGTCTAAACGGGTCATGGCAGTAAACTGCAATGGGTTTAAATCGGGTGCGCTCTTCATGGCAATGTAAGCATTGGTATTGGCTGGGTTGCCAACTACAAGCACTTTAACGTCGCGGTTGGCGTTGTCGTTAATGGCCTTGCCTTGGGCAGTAAAGATGTTGGCGTTAGCTTCCAATAAGTCTTTACGCTCCATACCGGGCCCACGAGGACGTGCGCCTACAAGTAAACAATAGTGGGCATCATCAAAAGCCACTGCCGCGTCGTCGGTTGGCGTGATAGAGTTTACTAATGGGAAGGCACAATCTTCAATTTCCATAACTACGCCATTAAGGGCGCCAAGGGCTGGAGTAATTTCCAACAGCTTTAGGTTAATGGGCTGGTCGCTACCTAGCATCTCGCCTTTAGCGATGCGAAAAATAAGGGAATAAGAAATTTGACCGGCGGCACCGGTGATAACGACGTTTACTGGGCTCTTCATAAGATACTCCGTAGCGTGAACCCTTTGAGCGACAAAAACGAGGACAAAAGGCGTAGAAATAGACCAAATGTCGCATTGATACGCGTCAAGGTCTTAAATGAAGCGGCATTATACCTAATAATGTTTAGATTCGGTATGCGACAAAGGCCTATTGCAGTTTATACAGACTATTTCGGGAGCAAAGAGATGCATTACGTAACAATTAACGGTGGTGGCTTAGGTGTTGTTATCAAGCATGACTTAATCGACCTACAAGCGGCGAGCACCAGCTTGGGGCTTGTATTGCCGTGTGCCGACATGTGGGCTTTGATTGACGCCGATAAGGAGGCGCAATTAGAGGTCGAAAATATGGCGCGTCAAGCGCACCAGGGGCGTATCGCTTGCAGTGAGTATGATCCATACAAAGTCACCTCAGCCCTGCCTTATTTGCGTCGAAACGTATTTTGTATTGGTAAAAACTACGCCGATCATGCGGCTGAAATCGCCGATAAAATGGGTATTAGTGCCGATCTGCCTCAATGCCCTATTGTGTTTAGCAAGGCCACTAATACGCTCCTAGGCCCATTGGACACCATTCCTTTACATGAGGGGGTGACCCGAAAAATCGATTACGAAGGTGAGTTGGCACTGGTGATTGGCACAGCGGGGATTAACATAGCTAAGCAGGATGCGTGGAACCATGTGTTTGGCTACGTTTGTTACAACGACGTGTCGGCAAGGGACCTGCAAAAACGCCATGGCCAATGGCACCTGGGTAAAAGTCTTGACGGCTTTGGGCCCATGGGTCCTGCCATTACACCCACCTACGGCCAAGCGTTAAGCGACGATACGCGACTCACGTGCAAGGTTAATGGCGAAGTGAGACAAGACGCCAGTTTGGCGCAGATGATTTTTGACATACCGACGTTAATAGCAACATTATCGGCAGGTATTAGCCTAGAGGTGGGTGATGTCATAGCCACAGGTACACCGGCAGGTGTTGGTATGGGGTTCACCCCCATGCGCTTTTTGGAGCCGGGGGATGAAGTGGAAGTGGCCATCGATGGCACACTTCCACTCACTAACAGGCTGGCAAACGCCTAGGCGTCATTTTCGCTAGTGCCCAAGTAGCACTCGAGAGAGTCGTCCAGCGCATCCTTCCATGGGGTATGGTGCGGCGGTGCCGTTTTACCCGTTAACGCCGACTTGTAACCATGGTTACGGAAGGTCATGATGCCTAGTTTCTTGTGTTTCTTCCATTGGTAGAAGGCTTGGTTACAGTCTTCAAGGTCAATGGCTGGGTAATCGGTTTTGGCCATTAACTCCATGGTGTAGCGGCCTTGGAAGGCAATGGCCGCGTAGTCGTCTGCACAAGCATCTTCTTGCGCGCGCCAATCGTCGATATCCGCCTGCATTTCCGGTTGAGTAGGTAATGCCACTCGTCCCATCACCACATCTCTTGCATACCATGCTTGCGCATCAAACATGTTAAAGGTGTACCACTGGTCCTGCATGCCTAAATAAAGCAGCTTGGGATTATGCTGCCATACCACGCCATTGTAGAGGTCTACGGGATAGAGGCGGTTGTTGGTTTTGAGTTTGAGAGACTCGTCCATAAATGGAAAGTGATGAATATAACCGGTACAGAGAATAATGGCGTCTACTGTTTTGCTGGTGCCATCGATAAAGTAAGCCGTGTCTTCGTCGACTCGCTCTAGGGCCGGTACTTCTTGCCAGTTATCGGGCCAGTCGTAACCCATGGGTGCGGTGCGGTGCGCCACGGTAATGGTTTTGGCGCCATACTTCCAGCACTGCGAGCCAATGTCTTCGGCGGAATAAGAGGTGCCTAAAATGAGCACATCTTTGTTTTTAAACTCCAATGCATCGCGGAAATCGTGGGCATGCATAATACGGCCACCAAAGTGGTTAAAGCCAGGATATTCAGGCACATTAGGTGTAGAGAAGTGACCGCTAGACACGATTACATAATCAAATTCTTCCTGATACTGTTTGTTGTTGGGCAGGTCTTCAGCGGTGACCGTAAAGGTGTCGCTAGCCTCGTTGTAAGAGACGTTACGAATGACATTAGAAAAACGAATGTATTTACGTACATCGGCCTTTTTAACTCGACCTTCGATGTAATCAAACAACACGGCTCGGGGTGGAAAAGACGCAATTTCGCGGCCAAAATGCTCGTCAAACGAGTAGTCTGCAAACTCCAGGCCTTCCTTAGGGCCGTTTGACCAAAGGTAACGGTACATGCTGCCATGTACGGGCTCGCCATACTGATCCACACCGGTGCGCCAAGTGTAGTTCCATAAACCACCCCAGTTATCTTGCTTTTCAAAACACACAATTTCTGGGATATCCGCACCCTTTGCTTGGGCCGATTGGAACGCTCGTAGTTGGGCTAAGCCGCTAGGGCCGGCACCGATAATGGCAACACGTTGTTTACTCATAACACACCTTTTTTATTGATCTATAGCAACTGAATTAGTTGATTGATTACAGGCTAGCGCAGATGCTGGGGCTTGAGTATTGTGGAATACCCGTAGTGCGCGGGGCGGAAATGCTTCACTAAGGCAGAGACTTGAGGAAGGTTTTAACCAGTTCCGGTAGAGTGTTTACAGCTAACTTAGTCATCACGTTTGAGCGATGAACTTCTACTGTGCGTTGGCTGATGTTGAGGTTAGCGGCGATGACTTTGTTGGCCAACCCGTCGACGACCAACTCCGCCACCTGGCGCTCCCTCGGGGTAAGGCTGGTCAAGAGCTGAGTTTGGTTTACGCGGGACTGATCTAAGGTAAAGGCGTGCTCAACCAAGCGTAACAGCTGTTGCTCGTCCACGGGTTTACGTAAATAATCTAACGCCCCATGACGCATCGCCTCCACTGCCATAGGGACAGTGCCGTGGCCGGTAATAAACACCAGTGGCAAGACACACTCTAAGTGATTGAGGTGCGACTGCAGTTCTAGGCCATTCATGCCGGGCATCCGAATGTCGGCAATGATGCAGCCTTGTAAGTCGTTTGAATAGTGGTCAATAAAGTCTTCGGCGTGCTCAAAGCAACGGCAATGATAACCGTTGCAGGAGAGCCATAAACTCATGGCGTCGCGCACGGCAGCGTCGTCATCGACGATCAATACCTGGGGTTCAGGTGGCCGCTGGATACCCATCAGGCGTGCTTGCTCGGTAGCGCCAAATTGAAGCTGAATTCTGCGCCATTTGGGCGCAGGTTAGAATAATTTAAGCGGCCTCCGTGAGCTTCGATAATGGCTTTGCCAATGGTTAGGCCTAAACCCATACCCGCGGCTTTATCGGTGTGCTTATTAGACGCAAAAGCTAAAAATAGCTTATCGGCCATGGCGGTCTCAATGCCAGTGCCCTGGTCTCTAACGTGTATCCATAGCTGTTCATCGACCACCTTGGCAGCGAGTACAATGGCGCTGCCTGCGCTACACAGGTTGACTTGCATGGCCTGCATGCCATTACGCAGCAAATTTAAAATTACCTGCTGAATTTGGATGGGATCACAGCTAATGCTGGGCAGCTCATGGGGCAACTGTAGTTCAATGGTATAGCTGTGAACTTGCGCCTCAATCTCAGCCAAGTCTTTGATTTCTTTAAGGAGGTTGATTGGGTCGATGTGATCTTGCTGATGGCTACTCTGATAACTCATGGCTTGCATGCGCTCAATCACCGCCCCTGCCCGCAATGACTGTTGAGCCAGCTTCTCGAGCACTTCTTGTAACTGCTTTTGATTACCCTGTTGCGCTAACAGCTGGGCCGACTTACTGTACATGGCTATGGCGGTGAGGGGCTGGTTAATCTCATGGGCAATAGCGGCGGTCATTTCGCCCAAGGTATTTAGCCGCTCCACATGGGCCAGCTGTGCCCGTTGATCGCTGACAGTACGTTGGGCGTCACGAAGGCTGGTGATGTCGGTGATAAAGCCCTCAAGCACGGCCGTGCCATCGTCTAGCCAGTCTACGACGCGGCCCCGTTCCCACACCCATTTATGTGGGCCTGTGCGGGGTACAATGCGGTACTCCACTTCAAATGGTTGGCCCTTACGGGCCGCGGATTTCACCTGTCGATCCACTTCTGCGACATCATGACGGTGGGTGAAATCGCCCCACAACACTTGCTGAGTTTCTAATTGCTGGCTGGTATAGCCACACAACGCTTCGCAGCCTTCGCTGACAAAACTCATGGGCCAGTGGTCTAAGTTAACACAGCGGTAGGCCATGCCCGGTAAGTTTTTAAACAGGGTTTGCAGGCCGTCCTGGGCATCGTCGCTGGTGTTGGTGAGTTGTGTCATGGGGTCCATTGTAAATTTGCAGAGGGTTTGGCGTCTAGGTCTGCCGTGACTATGCGAGACAAATTTTCACGCAGCCATTGATTGGCCTGATCTTGATCGGCGCTTTTATGCCAATAGAGGTGCAACTCCAGTTGTTCCAACTCAAACGGTAGCTCCAGTATCTTAGCATCATATTGCTGGGCTAGGCGCAGGGGTACGGTTAAGGCCAAATCGGTTCTCATGGCCACTAATGGCGCCACCATATAATGCTGTACACGTAATTGAATGTTGCGAGTCATACCCATGGCATTGAGGGCTAGGTCCGTATGACCTCTGCCCTTTTTACGGCTGGAGATATGAATATGCCCCAAGCCTAAATAGCGCTCTATAGTGAGGGGGTCGTTAGCGCAAGGGTGGCGTCTACGTAACATACACACATATCGATCCTTAATCAGAGGGCGATGATACAGCTGAGAGTCATTAATTATAGGCGCTTCGATGGCTAGGTCTAGGGTGCCTGCGGTGAGCTCTTGGGGGACCTCTTGGCGGTTTGAATAGTAGCTTGCAAGCTGGATGTTGGGTGCAACCTGCTGTAGTTGTTGTTGTAAGGAGGGCAATATTAGGGCTTCGGGTAAGTCGTTCATGCTGACTCGAAAGGCTTTTTGGGCCGTAGCAGGTTGGAATTGGTCGCCTTCTTGGACACTGGTATTTAGTAGCCGTAGGGCTTCGCGCACGTGCACGATAATATTGTCGGCCACGGGTGTTGGCACCATCGCTTGAGGGGTCCGCACAAACAGTGGGTTGTTAAAGGTTTTGCGCAGCCTAGCTAAGGCATTGCTCACGGCGGGTTGGGTAATACACAGCACCTGCGCCGCACGAGTCAAATTACGTTCGGTGTAAATGGCATCAAACACGATAAACAAATTCAAATCGACTTTGTTCAAGCGCATGGTAAATTCTCAAAGGTCCGATATTCAGCTTGTGAATAGGCTACCATTTCTATAATAAATTTCCAATATGTCTCAGGGTTCGATAGGCTGATGTCATTAGGTCCCTGGAATAAACACATGGCAGAACTTTTTTTGGTAAGGCACGGGCAGGCTAGTTTTGGCGCCGATGACTACGATCAGCTGTCTGGTTTGGGCGAGCAGCAGTCCTTTTGGCTGGGTCAGTATTTTGCCGAGCGCCATATCGAATTTGATAAAATTATTATTGGCACTCAACTGCGGCATCAACAAACGGCTCAGCACCTGTGTCGTGGTTTGGGTCAGGAGCAGATTTTCGATCAGCATGCCGGCCTTAATGAGTACGACTTTTATGCCATCACTGAGGCCATGGAGCGCCAATATCCACAGCATATGTCGCACGCTAAGGGTGATAAGAGGTCTTATTACAAGGCCTTAAAACAGGCGCTAGAGCTGTGGTCAAGGGATCAACTGGATGGGGTGCCGGAGACGTGGAAGGCGTTTATGGCAAGGGTGGCAGACGCTCAGCAGTTTATTCAACAATCAAATGCCAAGCGGGTTTTGGTTGTGAGTTCTGGAGGGCCCATCGCTGCCCTAACACATCAAGTGCTTGAATGCCCTACGGCCACGGCCATTGAACTCAATATGCAAATTCGCAATACCAGCGTGTGTCATTACTTCTTCAACCGTGAGTCGATACGGCTCGCCAGCTTTAATAACATATCGCACCTAGATCAGCCAGGTCGAACAGACGCAATTACCTATGGGTGAATTATGAACACTAACAAACACCATTTTGACCTGACTAGGTTGGTGCCTTATCTAGAGTCACAGGTGACAGGTTTTAGCGGGCCTGTAACGGTGAAAAAATTTGCCGACGGCCAATCAAACCCCACTTATTTGTTAACCGCAGCCAGTGGCGACTATGTATTACGGGCCAAACCCCCCGGGCAGTTATTAAAATCAGCCCATGCCGTTGATCGCGAGTACCAAGTGCAACAAGCCTTGGCCACAACGGCTGTGCCAGTAGCACGGGTGTTTCACCTGTGTGAAGACGACACCGTGATTGGCTCTATGTTTTACATCATGGATTTTGTACCGGGGCGAATCTTTTGGGACGCGGCGCTACCGACACTAACGGCCTATGAACGTGGATCATTGTTTGATGAGCTAATTAGTGTGTTGGCGCAAATGCACAATATAATAGTTGATGAGGTGGGTTTGCAGGACTATGGCCGCCCCAGTGGTTATTTTGAGCGTCAATTGGCGCTCTGGATTAAGCAATACCGTGCCGCAGAAACCCAGCACATTGAGTCTATGGACACATTGATAAACTGGTTATCAAACAATTTCCCCGCAGATGATGGCCAGGTGAGCTTGATTCATGGTGATTACCGGCTTGACAATGTCATATTCCAGCCAGAGGGTACCAAGGCCTTGGCGGTGTTGGACTGGGAGTTGTCTACGCTAGGCCATCCATTAGCCGATTTAGCCTATTTTTGTATGTGTTTACGGCTGCCGCCCGATGGCCTAATTAAAGGTTTGGCCGGTTTGGATCGCGCTCAACTAGGCATACCATCGGAGGCCGACATCGTTGCACATTATTGCCAACTTAGGCACTTGCAAGGCATTGACCATTGGCATTTTTATTTGGCCTTCAGCTTCTTTCGTTTGGCCGCCATTTGCCAAGGGGTGATGAAGCGCGCACTGGACGGCAACGCGTCTAGTGGCAGGGCTGCCGAAGTTGGAAAATTAACCGCGCCTTTAGCCACTATGGCAGTCGAGCTTATTGCTGATGCCACCACTATAGAACCAAGGAACCCATGATGGATTTTACTTACTCGCCAAAGGTAGAAGCGCTGTGCCAACAGCTCAAGAGTTTTATGGACGACCATATTGTGCCGCGCATAGGCCAATGGCACAAGGAAGTGAACGCTGGTGTTTACCCCGTGAGTTTTATGGAAGACCTAAAGGCGCGGGCAAAAACAGAAGGGTTGTGGAACTTGTTTCTACCTCACCTTAGCGCGGGTGAGCCAGGTACCGGCTTGTCGAATTTGGAGTATGCGCCCTTAGCCGAAATTATGGGCAGTATCAGTTGGGCCGCGGAAGTGTTTAATTGTAATGCCCCCGACACCGGCAACATGGAGCTACTACACATGTGTGCCACAGCACCGCAGCGTAAACAGTGGCTAGAGCCATTGCTTAACGGCAGTATGCGCTCGGCCTTTGCCATGACAGAGCCTGACGTGGCTTCCTCGGATGCCACCAATATTCAAACCTCCATTACCCGAGACGGCGACGATTATGTGATCAACGGTCGCAAATGGTTTATTACCAATGCAGCACATCCAAATTGCAAAATATTGATCCTGATGGGTAAAACCGACCCCACGGCTGACACACATCACCAGCAAAGTATGATTTTAGTGCCTATAGATACTGCAGGTGTAGAGGTGGTGCGCAACATCAATATTATGAATCATCACTCCCCAGAGGGGCATTGCGAAATTGTATTGAGTAACGTGCGTGTCCCTGCCAGCAACTTATTAGGCGAAGAAGGCAGCGGCTTTGCCTTAGCTCAGGCCCGTTTGGGGCCCGGGCGAATTCATCATTGTATGCGCTCCATTGGTGCCGCTGAATTGGCTTTAGCCATGATGACCGAGCGCGCGCAACAACGACAAGCCTTTGGGAAATACCTGTATGAGCAAGGCGCCGTGTCTGACGGTATCGCCCGCTCTCGCATGGAAATTGAGCAGGCCCGATTGTTAGTGCTTAAAACGGCGTGGATGATTGATGAGGTCGGCGCTAAAGCCGCCCGTAAAGAAATCGCCATGATTAAGGCGCTAGTGCCTATGCTCCACACCACGGTGACCGACCGCGCCATGCAAGTGTTTGGAGCAATGGGTATCAGCCCAGATACGCCGCTGGCCGATCATTGGACTTGGGGCCGGGCGCTACGCTTCGCCGACGGCCCAGACGAAGTACACCTGCGCGCCATAGCGCGTATGGAAATTAAACAAGTACAGGCTCAATTTGGCCCCATGGCGGCCTACCTCACGCCACCTAAACGAGCATAATCTGCACACCCAAATAGGAGTAATACTATGGCTATAAATCACTTAAGCCTAACGGGAAAAATTGCACTCATCACCGGCGCCTCCAGCGGCCTAGGCAAACAATTTGCCTTGTCGATGGCAGAAGCGGGTGCCACCGTGGTGATTGCCGCACGGCGCATGGAGCGTTTACAGGCATTGGCTGCAGACATAGAAAACAAGGGTGGCCGAGCGATGCCGGTGGCCCTAGACGTTACCGACAATAACAACATTGAGGCCGTGTTAGACGCGGTTGAGAGCCAGTTAGGTTGCGTGGATGTGCTGGTTAACAACGCCGGTATTGGCAATACGCAACCCTTTTTGGAGATGAGTGAGGAGTCGTGGGACGAGATGATGGATACCAACCTAAAATCAGTCTGGCGACTGTCACAAGCCTTTTCTAAGCGCTTGGTTAAAGCAGAGAAGTCGGGCAGTATAATCAATATCGCTTCTATTCTTGGCCTTAGGGGCGCAGCGCAAATGTGCCACTATGCAACGGCCAAGGCCGGTGTTGTGCACCTGACCAAGGTATTGGCGCTGGAATTGGCGCGTCACCAGATACGTGTCAACGCCATTGCGCCGGGTTACTTCTGCACAGAAATGAATGAAGACGTGCTGGCAACGGAAAAAGGCCAAGCTTACGTAGTTCAAAAGGTGCCTATGCGGCGCTTAGGGCAAACCCATGAACTGGTAGGCCCGATGTTGCTATTAGCCAGTGACGCAGGTTCTTTTATGACCGGCGCGGTGATCCCTGTGGACGGCGGGCATGTGATTAATTCCTTGTAGTAGTGCCTAGTATTTGTCTCAATCACTGCTAAGCTTTAGGTTATACCTAATGGATTAGGAGCATGGATGCGATGGCGATTACACAATGGCCCGCTGCCGAAAGGCCGAGGGAGAGGCTACTTAAATATGGCCCCAAAAACCTCACAGATGCGGAGCTGGTGGCCATTTTTTTACGTACCGGCTGTATTGGTTTGTCGGCGGTGGATGTAGCGCGGCAATTGCTCAGTCGCTTTGGCGGCTTGCATCAACTGCTCGACGCCAATATGGAACAATTCTGCCAGCAGCAAGGCATCGGGCCCGCCAAGTACGTTCAGTTGCAAGCGGTGCGCGAGTTGGGTTTGAGGCTACAGCAGCAAGAACTCGAAACCTTAACCAGCCTAAATACCAGCACCAAAGTGAGCACTTACTTACAGTGCAATATTGGCCACTACCAGCGGGAAGTGTTTTGTGTCCTATTGTTAGACAATCAACATCGTTTGTTAGAGCTGGTGGAGTTGTTTCAAGGGACCATCGATAGCGCCAGCGTGCACCCGCGAGAGGTGGTCAAGCTGGCACTTGCCAAAAACGCCGCCGCGGTGATACTGGCCCACAACCACCCTTCCGGCGTGGCCGAACCCAGTGCCAGCGACCGCCTCATCACACAAGCCTTGGTCGATGCCCTCGCCTTAGTTGATATTCGCATCTTGGACCATGTGGTAGTGGGTCGCAACGAATGGGTGTCTTTTGCCGATCGAGGGTTTATGTGAGTCCTACCCTTCTTTTTGGCCTGTATTGTCTGCCATTGCGTCTTAGATAAGCCTAATCACCTTGCTTGTGGTTGTTTAATCTGCTAAAGTCCGGCCTCCATATTTCCACCTCCAGAACTTAGGTGTGGATATGGCCGGTACGGATAATGGCCCACTGGAGGGCTGCTCCGCCTGAGAACTGAGCACAATGCTTAATTCAACACTAAAATAGAGGAAGTTAAAATGTCCAGAGTATGTATGGTTACCGGAAAGCGCCCTGTCGCTGGTAACAATGTGTCACACGCACACAACAAAACACGTCGTCGTTTTTTACCAAACTTGCATTGGCATCGTTTTTGGGTAGAAAGCGAAAACAAATTCGTTCGCCTTCGTGTATCTTCAAAAGGTATGCGTATCATCGACAAGAAAGGTATTGATACTGTACTTGTTGACGTTCGTGCCAACGGCACTAAGGTTTAAGGAGAAGACTCATGCGCGATAAAATTAAGCTGGTTTCCAGCGCCGGTACTGGTCACTTCTACACCACTACAAAGAACAAGCGTACCATGCCTGACAAAATGGAAATGAAGAAGTACGATCCACGCGTCCGTAAGCATGTAATGTACAAAGAAGCTAAGATCAAGTAATTGATTTTGTTTTAAAAAACCGGCCTCTAGCAATAGACGCCGGTTTTTTTATGATTGTAAAAAAGCAGATACCATGGCGTTGAATAACGTTGGTTTTTCTAAATGCGCCGCGTGGCCACATTGGGGAAGAACAGCCAACTGGCTTGACTGAATTTGCTGCCACAATTGCTCTATTTGACGCCAAGTGTAAGTGGCGTCTGAATCGCCCCATATTATCAAGCTGGACTGGTTTATGTGAGCTAGCTGGTGAACTCCTGACCATGCTTCCATCGCAGTTAGCCCTGCCAATATGGCTTGTAATGAGCCCACTGCTGCGAGCTCAGCACATTTTGAGTACCCCGGAGACTTAGCGCCCGCTAGAAACCAATTGCTAGCAATGCGTTGACTGGTCGCATATGCGCCTTCAACTTCAGCTTTTCGAATGGATTCGGCGATGGGCTCAAAGCGGCCAGGCAAACTGCCAATGGCCCCAGTCGCATAAAGCACCAGTTTATTTATGCGTTCTGGTGCTTGCTTTACCATGGCTTGTACGATCATTCCACCCATTGAGTGGCCCAACAGGTGGAAAGTTTGTATTCCCATGCCAGACAGCTCAACTAATACTGCCTCCGCGAAGTCTTCAATACGTGTGGGCGCAGGTATGTTGTGCTTTAGGCCATAGCCTGGTAGATCGATGGCAACAATATGATATTCAGATTGCCATTCTTGTAGCTGCTGGCTCCATTGAGCACTACCCCCCAAAAAGCCATGCACTAAGACTAGGCAGGGCTTAAGAGATTTCATTATTTACGCTCTCCTTGAACAATACGGTCTAAAATCATGGCGCAGAAAAGGATGGCAAAACCTGCCAGGATGCCTTGACCGACGTTGGCGTACTGTAACGCCTCTAGAACATCCTCACCAAGGCCTTTAGCGCCGATAAGGGATGCGACCACAACCATGGCCAAGCTTAGCATTATTGTTTGGTTAATTCCCGCTCGAATGGAAGGGCTTGCAAGAGGCAGGTCAACTCGGGAAAGCAGGTACCATTTGCTGCCACCAAATGCGATTGCTGCTTCTCGCACGTGTTCAGGTACACCACGTAAACCTAATACCGTCAGCCTTACGACTGGTGTGCCACCAAAGATCATGGTGGTGACTACTGCAGCTGGTTTGCCGGTGCCAAAGAAGGCAATCACCGGTATCATAAAAACAAAAGCGGGCATGGTTTGCATAAAGTCCATTATGGGCCGGATAAAGGCATAAAAGCGCTCTCGTCTGGCGCAGTACATGCCTAAAGGTATACCTATGATAATGGAAAGGCACGCGGCGGTTCCTAATAATGCAAGCGTGGTCATTGCTTTTTCCCAAAAACCCAGCAGCCCCATATAACCAAGAAAGGCTATACCATAAATAGCGGCAGTTGGCCCCGCAGATAACCAGGTTAATAGTGCGATGAATGCGCCTACTACCAACCACGGCGTTTGTACAAAGATCAATTCCAAACCGTCTAGCAATAAGCGAATACACAGAGCAATAAAATCAAAAAACACTTCACCATGAGACACAGAAAAACTAAAAAATTGCTCTACCCAATCGATGGCTGTAAGTCGGATTTCTGGTTGTGTTGGAAATTCGCTTAGCACGGCGATACTGTTGGGGAAACTATAGTGCACGACTGTCGCAAAAGTAATTGTGAACACGAACAATATAGCGGTGGTGACACGAGCCAATGGTAGACCTGCTGCTAATCCGGAGTCGGACAACCATTCAGAAAAACGCTTTTCTAAGGCGCTATTGGCAATCACAGATTGTGTGTACTTGGTTAACAGCATGAGCAATACGCCGCCTACGACGATCCACAAGCCCGTTTGTTCTAAGGCCTGTGCTTCTAATCGAATGCCACCTATGGCGTTCTCTAATGAAGCTACGGTGCGTTTATAGACATCAATTTTATCCGATTGGCTTTCGATAGCGGAGGCTAATTGCTGGCGACGAAGATCTAACGTGCCCTCAATTTGGCCAATTCGAACCCATGCATCAGAGGCTAAATCGCCAAACATGCCACGTACGATCTGCACCCAAGCGAAGGTCTCAATGAGTAAAAAGGTAAGCGCCCATTGCCATAATCCACGGGCGGCAAACCATATGGGACCTAATATGCCTGCGGCTAAATTAAAGGTCCAGGCAAAGCCTGATTGAGCGCCAATTTTTGCAAATTGGTTTTGGTAGTAGGGTACCTGAGTGGCGACAAACTGACTAATGGCTTGATCTTTGGTGTTATGGTTGGCCATTATAACTCTCCTCCATCTAATACGGCTTGTAGGATTAGTTGTCGATTAATTACACCAATTTCTACAGCGTTATGGGTCACAACGATCTGGTCGTGGTCGATGGCAAGTTGCATCACTTTGTTTAATGGCATTTCATCATCAATCCGGGGTGCATTGGCAACTATTGGTCCTTGTGCTGCCGTATAGGCTTCTATAGGTTGTGCCAAGGCGCTGGCGCGGATTACTTTGAGATGAGATATACCAGCTACAAACTCAGCTACGTAGTCATCAACCGGCCGTAATACGATGTCTTCGGCGGTGCCGATTTGCACCACCTCACCATCGCGCATAATGGCAATACGGTCACCAATTCGCACCGCTTCATCAAGGTCATGGGTAATAAAAATGGTGGTTTTGTTGAGACTAGCCGATAGCTCAATAAACTCATCTTGTAATTGCCTCCGAATGAGAGGGTCCAACGCACTAAACGGTTCGTCCATCAATAACACGTCTGGGTCGGCCGCAAGAGCTCTCGCAAGTCCGACACGCTGCTGCATACCACCAGATAGTTCGTGGGCAAACTTGTTGCCCCATGCACTAAGGTCAACAATATTAAGTATTTCTGCGGCTTTTTCTAGCCTTTCATTCTTATTTATTTTGCGAATTTCTAGGGGCATCGCGACGTTATCAAGCACTGAGCGGTGCGGCATCAATGCGAAATTTTGAAACACCATGCCAATCTGGCGATTACGAAACTCTTGTAGTTGTTTTGCCTCTAGGGCCATAACATCAGTGCCTTGGATACGGATACTTCCTGCCGTGGGTTCTAGCAATCGATTAAAATGGCGTACCAGGGTTGATTTGCCGCTACCAGAAAGACCCATAATGCAAAATATCTCCCCTTTTTTGATGTTAAAACTAACATCAGCCACTCCAACCACCGCGTTATATTGCGTCAACACTTGAGCTTTGGACAATCCTTTTTCACGAATGGCCTTCAATGCTGCTTCAGCGTTGTCGCCAAAAATTTTCCAAACGTTAGAAACTTCAACAACTGTTGCTGGTGGTGTATTTACTGCAGAGGGTGTCATTGGGGGGTTACCTTTTATGGCCTAAGGGGAAAGTGGTTGTTGCCTAGCATAAACAAAGATGGCGCATGACTCTATGCAAGAGACAGCGCCATCGTTACAAGAGCGTATAGTCAACTATAGGCCGAGCCAAGCATCGACACGCTCTGGGTTATTGGCTATCCATTCGCTTGCAACATCTGCTGGTTTACGACCCTTACCAGAGACTTCATAAGCAAAACCACTGACGTCATCGGCAGTCAACGAGAAACGCTCAAAGAATTCTACAATAGCGGGGGAGCGACCTTCTAAAGAATTCGACCAAGCAATTTGAACCTGTTTCAAAGCATCTTTGGTAGCAACCTTAGAGTCTGTGTACCAGTCAGGGGAGTCGGACGGTTGCACCATAGTGTATTTGGCGACATCAAACTTAGGTTCAGTCAGCATGCGTACGTCAAACATATACCAAATAGCATGGGGTTTGTAACAATAAAAGGCATACCCTTCCTGTTTAGCGATTGAGTCTTTTACGCGGGCTGTTTTCACGCTTTCTTCAGCTCGGATAGGGTCAATAAAAGGCAGCAGGCCATAATCCCTAGTTTTGACTTCATTTACGTTAGCAGAGGCCCAGCCTGGGGCACCGATCCACATTTCGCCCTTGCCATTGCCATCGCTGTCCATTTTGGATGCAACATCAGGACGACCTAGGTCGGCTATATCTGTGACATTGTTGGCACTACCAAATTGTTCAGATACACAGAACCCCTGGTTTCCTTCATATGCATTCGAGCCTAAGGTGACAGACTTATTGCCATCCACATATTTGTTTGTGAAGCTTTGCTGGTTAGGTAGCCAAACATCGGGGTGTACATCAATATCACCTTTGCCTTGGTCCATGGCTTGGAATATGGTCGCGTTATTGCCGGGCACCAAATTGGCTTCGCCACCGATTCGCTCTACAACCACAGCTTGCAATAATGCAGCTATGGCTTGAGCACCGGTCCAGCTAGGGGCTCCAATGTTAACTTTTTCTGAACTAAGGGCTTGGGCCGATGCCAAACTTAAGGCCGAAGCGCAGGCTATATTTATTATTGCTTTTTTCATTTTCGTCTCCTTAGGTGACGGTTTATTCAGGTGGTGCCACAAGCTGGCACCTAGCTAATACATTTAACTCACAATGACGTCTTCATAGGCGAATAACGCCGACGAACCACCAGTATGTAAAAACAATACCTTGTCTGTGGGCTTAAAGAAGTCGGCTCGTGCCATACCCAACATGCCGGCAAAACCCTTGCCAGAATAAACGGGATCTAGCAGCAAACCTTCGTATCTTGCAGCGATGGTGATCGCTTCAAGTGTAGAATTAGCAGGGATGCCGTAGCCACCGCCTACATACCCATCATCAACTTTTATCTTAGATACGGGGATTTCATCATCTACACCTAGTTTGGTTAGGGTGCGTTGGCACAAACTATGAACGGCATTAATTTGTTTATCTCTTGGTTGTCGCACACTAACGCCTAAAACGGAACCTTGGTAACCTAATTGGTGCAGTCCTGCGACCAAGCCAGCCTGGGTGCCTGTGCTGCCTGTTGCCAGCACTATCCAATCGAAGTCCAGTGCCATGGTAGCCATTTGGTGAACCAACTCTTGAGCACATGAAACGTAACCTAGTGCGCCTATTTCATTGGAGCCCCCGCCGGGAATAAAATAAGGTTTTGCGCCTGTGGCCTCTAGTTCTTTACATGTAGCTTGAGCTTCTGCGTTCATGTCCAAACCCGGGCCACGAAACTCTAATTGGGTGCCAAACAGACGATCTAACAGTACATTGCCCGTAGATTCGTAAGAGCAGGCCGTATCGGCAATGCGCCGTTCTAGCAATGCATGGCTTGCTAAGTTATAACGACATGCCGCCGCAGCTGTCTGGCGAACATGATTAGATTGCACTGCTCCTTGGGTGACCAAAGTATCCGCATTTTTACTAACAGCATCGCCCACCAAAAACTCCAATTTACGAGTTTTATTTCCGCCTCCGGCAAGCCCAGTGCAGTCATCGCGCTTAATATAAAATTGAGCGCTACCTAAATGCTCGCTGAGCCTGATCATAGGCTCTATCGGAGTCGGCTGATGGCAAATATCGACTCGTGGAAAACGTGAAAGGCCAAGGGTATCTGGACCGGTGATGGGTGAAATTGAAGAATTCATAAAGGCTCGCTAATGTCGGGTGATGCCCAACACCCTACTCCCTAATTATAAAATCAGGCCAATGTTATTTTTCTATTGCATAATGCAAAATTTGCATTATTATTGATATTTATGAATATATTATGGTTTAAAGATTTCGAAAATTTGTCGAAGACACAGAATTTTTCTCAAGCGGCGATGTTAGGTAACATTAGTCAGCCTGCGTTAAGTCGCCGTATCAAGGCCTTGGAAGCTTGGGTGGGAGCGGACTTAGTCGACCGATCTTGCCACCCAGTACAAGTGACGGATGCAGGAAGGCAAATGTTGGAAGCTGCTCTGCAAGCGATCGAGCGATTAGAAACTGAGCGCGGCCATGTGCAGCAAATGTTGTCTCAGCCAGACAAATACCTTGTTACTTTTGCCGCACAGCACTCCATTGGTTGGCGTTTTTACCCTAATTGGTTACAAGCGTTTGAGAATGGTTTTGGCCCTATTATGTCGCGCTTGCGAGCGGATAATTTACTCAACTGTCTTGAGGATTTGGACAAAGGCCATGTGGATTTTGTGATTGCCTACGAAAGTGAGTACTGGACTCCTCGGCACCATCAATCTCAGCTCGAGTCTATTGTTATTGGCCATGACATGCTCATCCCTGTTTGTAAGGCTAGTGTTGAAGGAGGTGCCTTGTTTGACTTGGATGACGAATCCCATCCGCATTCGATACCCTATCTACAATTTGGGCCCACTGCGCCCATAGGTCGCCATCTAGAGCCCTTAATCAAACAGCGCAATATGCAAAGTCGTCTTAACGTAGTGTACGAAAATCCAATGGTAGGTGCCCTGAGAATTCGGGTGAGCAATGGTGATGGTGTAGCGTGGCTGCCCCGCAGCTTGGTGCAGCCAGATTTGGATTCGGGTGTACTTTCTCTGGCAGGAGGTGAACAATGGGCGGTCGAATTGGAAATTCGCCTGCACCGCATCGACGGATACTCAAACGCGTTAACGCGAGATATCTGGCAATTCCTTGCGTTGCGAGAAAAAATTCCACTATTGTCGTAAATGGATGTTACTTGTTGATCAATCGTGGCTCGGATTAACCAACGCTGTGAGCACATGATCTTCCCAACGACCAGCAATATTTAGGTAGGACTTGGCGTAGCCTTCTTTTTCAAACCCCAGCCGTTGCAACAGCGCTGCGCTACGAACATTGTTGACCATATAAGTCGCCATGACCCGGTGAATATTAAACTCATTAAACATATAAGCTAAACAGGGAGGCATAAACTCCTGCATTAGGCCTTGGCCTTGGCGCTGGGCATCAATGGAGTAGCCGACAAAACAGGCTTGCAGGGGGCCGCGGACAATTTGAGAAAAATCGATGCTGGCGATCATTTTTTGGTGGTGAGGGCAAAATACCCCGAGTTTCACTTGTTTATCGGCATGAAACTCACCTTCCGCTTCGAGGATACGATCCAGCATATAGCTGTGTTGGTAGAAATCAGCGCTGCGCACTGGCTCCCAGGGGGCAAAGTGAGTGCGATTACGGCTATAATAATCCGTAAGTTCGGTGACATCACCACTGCGGATAAGGCGAATAATGCCGTTGCGCGTGCTTAGGTCTGGTTTGATTGGCATGGGGCTGGCTCAGGTTGTTATTATTATGCGTTACAGCTAATTATAGTGCAGCTAAGGCTTCTTGTAGGCTTTTTACACCAATCACTTGCATGCCATTTAAGTCGTTAGATTTGCCCGTAGGCACATTGGCAATCGGTACGATGGCGCGCTTAAAGCCGTGCTTAGCGGCCTCGCGGATACGCTCTTGACCGCTGGGCACTGGACGTATTTCGCCAGACAAACCCACTTCTCCAAACACCACGAGGTTTTGGTCTAGGGCCTGGTCACGCAGACTAGATACAATGGCCAATAGCATGGCTAAATCGGCACCGGTTTCGGATACTCGCACACCGCCCACCACGTTAACAAATACGTCTTGATCACCGGTGTGTAAACCGCCATGGCGGTGTAAGACCGCCAGTAACATGGTTAGGCGGTTTTGGTCTAGGCCCACGGCCACACGCCTTGGATTATTCATGTGGCTATCGTCCACCAAGGCTTGTAACTCAACCAATAAAGGCCGCGTGCCTTCCCAGATGACCATCACCAAACTACCTGCCGCATTACCTTCGGCACGGGACAGAAAGATGGAACTGGGGTTTTTAACTTCTTTGAGGCCTTTTTCCATCATGGCAAATACGCCAAGCTCGTTAACTGCACCAAAGCGGTTTTTATGGCCACGCAAGGTGCGGTAGCGGCTGTCGTTATCACCTTCGAGCTGCAACGAACAATCAATCATGTGCTCCAGCACCTTAGGCCCGGCGATGCTGCCATCTTTGGTTACATGGCCGACCAATAACAACACGGCATTGGATTGTTTTGCATAACGAATGAGCGCAGCAGCAGATTCGCGCACTTGCGATACGCTGCCCGGTGCGGAGCTAATGTCGGCTAACTGCATCACCTGAATGGAATCAACCACAATCAACTTAGGCTGAAGCTGGGCGCAGGTGGCTAAAATAGCCTCGACGTCGGTTTCTGTGAGCATTTTAAGGTTGGTGGTGGGCAACTCTAAACGCTGCGCACGCAGCGCCACTTGCTGTAATGACTCTTCTCCGGTGACATACAGGGCGGGCATTTGTTGCGCCAAGCTACACATCAATTGTAATAACAAGGTACTTTTACCGGCACCGGGGTGGCCGCCAATTAAAATGGCAGAGCCAGCCACCAAGCCACCACCTAACACGCGATCGAGTTCGCCAATGCCGGTGCTAAAGCGTGGTACGGAGGCAATGTCAATATCGCTTAAATCTTGTAACTGTGCCGCTACACCGGCATAACCCTTGGTGGCACTGACCCGGGTGCTGGCACTGACGTGACCGCCGGTGGGCGCGATACGGATTTCCTGCAGGCTATTCCAGGTGCCACAATCGCCACACTGGCCTTGCCATTTGGCGTAATCTGAGCCGCACTCATTGCATACGTAGGCGGTCTTGGCTTTGGCCATGATTAAATCCTAAGTGAGTGGAAGGTTAAGCGTTTAACAGCAGGGCTGCGTCTTTAGCAAAATAGGTCAAAATGCCATCGGCACCGGCGCGTTTAAAGCCTAACAAAGACTCGAGCATGACACTGTCTTTGTCGAGCCAGCCATTTTGGAAAGCCGCCATGTGCATGGCATACTCGCCACTCACTTGGTAAGCAAAGGTGGGCACTTGTAGCTCGCGCTTAACGCGGCCCACAATGTCCAAATAAGGCATGCCGGGTTTAACCATCACCATGTCGGCACCTTCGGTAAGGTCTAGGGCCACTTCATGCAGCGCTTCGTCGCTGTTGGCAGGGTCCATTTGGTAGCCAAACTTATTGCTTTTGCCTAAGTTGCCAGCAGAGCCTACGGCGTCTCTAAACGGGCCATAATAAGCCGAGGCATATTTGGCGGCATAGGCCATAATGCGGGTATTGATATGGCCTGCCTGTTCAAGCGCGCAGCGAATATTACCAATACGGCCATCCATCATGTCGGAAGGCGCTACTACGTCGGCACCGGCTTGAGCGTGGGATAAGGCTTGTTGAATAAGGGTTTCTACGGTGATGTCGTTGAGCACGTAACCAGTGTTGTCAATAATGCCGTCTTGACCGTGGGTGGTAAAGGGGTCCAGAGCCACGTCGGTGATCACGCCAAGGTCTGGGCAGGCATCTTTGACGGCCTTAACGGCGCGCTGGGCTAAGCCGTTGGGGTTGTAGGCCTCTTCTGCCATGAGTGATTTGGCAGACAAGGGTGTGACCGGGAATAAGGCAATGGCCGGGATGCCCAGTTGCACCAATTGTTTGGCTTCGGCGACTAAAAGATCGATACTCAAGCGTTCCACACCGGGCATCGAGGCAACCGCTTCGCGCTCGTTAGTGCCTTCGATGACAAACATGGGGTAGATTAGGTCGTCGGTGGTGAGCTGGTTCTCACGCATCAAACGGCGCGAAAAGTCATTAAAACGCATGCGGCGCATACGGCTGTTAGGGAACTGACGATGGCTAGTTTGAAAGCTCATAGGTGCGCCTTGCTAAGTTATAGGGACATGGACTCAAGTCGGTCCTGTTGCTCTAGCCACTGTTCTTCACACACTTCGTGTTGTTCGCTGGCGTGGGCTTGTTGGGACAATAAGTCTCTTAGTGTGGCCTTATTATCGCTTTGATACAAGTTAGGTTGGGCCAATTCGGTTTCTAATAAGTCGAGCTTGGCCTGCCAGGTATCGATGTCTTTTTCTAGCTTAGCAATCGATTTTTTTAACGGGCTCAGTTGTTTGCGGTGTTCTGCCTGCTGGCGTTTGAGCTCTTTGCGTTCCAAGGTGGTGAGCAACTCGTTGTTGCCGGTCTGTGGTTTGGCCCGCTTGGCTTCAATTTTGTTTTTTGCTTGGGCTAACGCTAGGCTTTGCACTTGGGCTTGGTAATCCTGTAAATCACCTTCAAACTCTTTGACTTTACCGTTGGCCACTAACCAATACTGGTCTACCACTTGACGTAACAGGTGGCGATCGTGAGAGATGACGACCAGTGCGCCTTCGTATGCTTGCAAGGCCATGGTGAGGGCATGGCGTGCTTCCAGATCTAAGTGGTTGGTGGGTTCGTCTAGCAACAATAAATTGGGCTTTTGTAGGGCAATCATAGCCAAGGCCAAGCGCACCTTTTCGCCACCTGAGAAGTGTTTTACCGGCTCAAATACACGCTCACCTTGCCAGCCAAAACCGCCTAAGAAGTTACGTAACTCCTGTTCGCTGGCTTTAGGCTTAAGGCGTTGTAGGTGTAAGATGCCGTTCGCATCTAAATCCAAAGCTTCCAGCTGATGTTGGGCAAAATAACCAACCTTTAGATGTTCGCCTTGGGTGATACTGCCAGACAAGGGGTTAAGGTCGCCCACCAAGGTTTTGATAAGGCTCGATTTACCCGCACCATTGGGGCCAAGCAAGGCATAACGAGAGTCGTGTAACAGCGTCATGTTGGCGTGCAAAATGGGTTGTTCGTAGCCAATGCTAACTTGGTCTAAATCCAGCAAGGTGGAGCTGGTGCGCTCAAATTCAGGAAAACGGAAAGTAAACGGTGAGTCTGCATAAGCGGGCGCAATTTTTTCCATACGTTGTAGGGCTTTAACGCGGCCTTGGGCTTGTTTGGCTTTGCTGGCTTTGGCTTTAAAGCGGCGGATAAAGCTTTCGATGTGAGCAATTTCCGTTTGTTGTTTAGCGTACATCACTTGCTGCTGTGCCATGCGTTCCGCTTTTTGGCGCTCAAAGGCGGCGTAGTTGCCGCGATAAGAGGTGAGTTTTTTGTGATCTAAGTGCACAATCACGTCAACCACCTGGTCTAAAAAGTCACGGTCGTGGGATACCAGCAATAAGGTGCCTTGGTATTTTTGCAACCAAGACTCAAGCCACATGGTCGCGTCTAAGTCCAAGTGGTTGGTGGGTTCGTCTAACAGCAATAAATCAGACGGGCACATGAGTGCTTGGGCAAGGTTTAAACGCACGCGCCAACCGCCCGAAAAACTGCCTACAGGCTGCGACCAATCTTGCTCAGGAAATCCCAGCCCCTGCAACAGCTGTTGCGCGCGGTTAACTGCGGTATAACCGCCTGCGTGATCGTAATCGGCGTACACGTGGGCCAGTGCTTGCTCATCGTGGGCGGCTTCGGCCTTGGCAATGGCTGATTCGGCTTGACGTAGAGCCTGATCACCATCGAGCACGTGGTCTAAAGTGGTGCGTTTTACACCGCCTAGCTCTTGTGCCATGTGCGCCATACGCATGGTCGGCGGCCAAGTGAGTTGGCCAGAGTCCAGCTGAAGTTGGCCTAATAAAAGCTTAAATAAGCTGGTTTTACCGGCGCCATTACGCCCCACCAAACCATAGCGCTGGCCGGAGTGTAGGGTTAGGTCAGCGGCCTCGATGAGGGGCTGGCTGCCGCGTTGTAGAGTGATCTGGTCAAATTTAATCATGGCGGCGGATGATACCACAGGCAACCGCGGCCGTCGGAATAAACAAAGGTAAAGAAATGGAAATACTTTTGCTTCGTTAATAAGTCTTATATATGCTATGGCCCACGCTAAATAGAAGCAACGTTTGGCATTAACCCATTATTAAGGAAACCCCATGAAAACCATGATTAGTCGTTTGGCTGTTACCAGTGCTATTGGCCTAGCCGCAACCCCAGCCGCCGCTGAAATTGATTTAGACAATGCCGAACAAAAAGTGAGCTACAGCTTAGGCACTTTAGTGGCTGGCCAGCTGGCTAACGATTTTGATAACCTTAACTTAGAAGCGTTTGTAGAAGGTTTTAATGCCAGCTATTTAGGACAAAAAACGTTAGTTAATCAGCAAGAAGCAGTGTCTGCTGTACAGGCATACCAGCAAAAAGCAGCGTCTGCTAAGTTTGAGGGCGCACTGAATAACAGTGAAGCTTATTTGGCTGAAAATGCACAAAACGAAGGCGTTCAAGTCACCAAGACTGGCCTACAGTACCAAATTTTGGCTGAAGGCGACGGTGCAATGCCCGCAGCAACGGATACCGTGACAGTGCACTACCATGGCACCACTATGGACGGTCAAGTGTTTGATAGCTCTGTTGATCGTGGCGAACCAGCACAATTTCCGTTAAACGGCGTGATTGCAGGCTGGACCGAAGGCGTACAGTTAATGCGTGTAGGTTCTAAGTTCAAGTTCTTTATTCACCCAGACCTAGCGTACGGAACCCAAGGTGCTGGCCAGATGATTGGGCCTAACGATGCGCTTATATTTGAAGTTGAACTGATAAAAATTGGTCAGTAAGCTAGTTTTTTTAGCAGAAATGTTAAAATAAGTGAAAAAACAAGCAAAACTCAGAATTTTTCCTAGTCCCATGCGTGTATCTTACACGTGAAGGAGCGTTGTTAGCTTAGTAGCTTGCTATGTAGGCTGACAGGGAAGGACATGGAGTCTACAGGATGTACTCGCGTCTAGGATGGACGCCTCAAATTTGGTGGGATAACCATTAAAAAAGCCCAGTTAAAACTGGGCTTTTTTATGTCTGCTATTTAACGTCCGTTTATAGGAAGTTAAATACCAATACCATTACCGCAGTAAGGGCTAAAGAGCTGTGAATTACTCCCTTAACAGTAGTCAAAGGACCCTGCTTACCAACAATTGCGTTAGCTTCTAGTGCTGCAACAAGTGCTAGCATAACGATCATTGAAGTCGCGCTCCAATCAACCGCAGCCCAGCCGCCCATGCCGCCGTGACCAGATGCCAACATACAAAACGCCATAGGCGCAGAAAACAAAACGTTGTGGCGTGAAGCCAGCAATGCTTTAGCGCCAGCTGCAGGGCCGTCGCCTTCTACCATGCCTAGTGCAATCTTTTGGTTAGGCCAGATAATTAACCAAACGTTTAAGAACATTAAGGTGCCGAACAAAGAACCGATCCAAATGTAGTTGCTTACCGCAGAAGGAACGGTGAAGAGCATGATTGCGCCAGTTAGGAATGTGCCCATGGCACCCCAACGGAACCACCACAAAGCACTAGGTGCTAGTTTGGCTTTAGCGTCTGCTAAGCCTTCTGCACTGGCCTGCTTAAAATAGCCGCCTTGTACGAAGTTAAAGTAGAACAACATGCCGATCCAAGCAATGCCGAATAGCAAGTGTGACCAACGGAATAAGAATCCTAAGAATTCCATAGTGTGCCTCTCTGTGAGTTATTGTAATTTAGGGTGATGGCCGCCATTGTACATTTAAAGCTGCGGCCATTCCTAGTGTTTTTACTGATCGTCTAGGAAACGTTCGGCGTCTAGGGCTGCCATGCAACCGGTGCCCGCAGAAGTGATGGCCTGACGGTAAATGTGATCCATTACGTCACCGGCAGCAAATACACCTTCAATACTGGTTTGGGTGGCATTGCCTTGGGTGCCGCTTTGCACTTTAAGGTAACCGTCTTGCATGTCGAGTTGACCTTCAAAAAGCCCGGTATTGGGGGTGTGACCAATGGCAATAAAGACACCATCGACATCAAGGTCCTGAGTGCTGTCATCTTCGCTGCTCTTAATGCGCATGCCGGTCACGCCCATGTCGTCGCCGAGCACTTCATCAAGGTTGTGATGCCATTGCACCTTTACGTTGCCATTCTCTACCTTGTCCATCAGGCGATCTGCCAAGATCTTTTCACTGCGAAACTTTTCGCGCCGGTGTACCACAGTCACTTCAGCCGCAATGTTGCTTAGATACAGCGCCTCTTCCACAGCGGTATTACCACCACCAATGACGGCTACTTTTTTATTGCGGTAAAAGAACCCATCACAGGTTGCACACGCAGACACGCCTTTACCTTGGAATGCGGTTTCGCTGTCTAAGCCTAAGTAACGGGCACTGGCCCCGGTGCAAATAATTAACGCATCACAGGTGTAGTGAGTGCCTTGACCAGACAGTTTGAAAGGTCGTTCACTGAGGTCCACGGCATCAATTTGGTCAAAAATAATTTCCGTTTCAAAGCGTTCAGCATGGGCCTTCATGCGCTCCATCAAGGCGGGTCCTTGCAAACCTTCTACGTCGCCAGGCCAGTTATCCACTTCGGTGGTGGTGGTGAGCTGGCCACCCATTTGCATGCCGGTAATCAGCACTGGATTTAGGTTGGCACGGGCGGCATAAACAGCAGCCGTATATCCGGCGGGGCCAGAACCTAAAATTAATAACTTGCAGTGCTTTACTTCGCTCATGGAGAGTCCTATATAATGATATGGTATGGCATAAAATATGCGCCTGACTTTAGCATAATTCAAGTGTTAGAGCAGGCAATTTATGTCATCAATGGATGAAATAAAGGGTCACCAGTATGGGTAATAAACTCGGCAAAACCAGTGATGATAAAGTGAGGCTGGATAAGTGGTTATGGGCCGCACGCTTTTTTAGAACTCGGGCCTTGGCTAAGCAGGCCATAGAAGGCGGCAAGGTGCACTATCAAGGCGCCAAAGGAAAATGCAGCCGAGTTGTAGAATTGCATGCGAAGATGACTATCCGCCAAGGTTTTGAGGAAAAAACAATTGTTGTTCAGGGACTATCGGCCAGTCGTCGTGGCGCCCCCGAAGCCGCCTTAATGTATGCCGAGACGGCAGCCAGCGAAAAAGCCCGCACCGACCTAGTGGCCGGTCGTAAAGCCATGGGTCAAACCAGTATTTCTGAAGGCCGCCCGACAAAAAAACAGCGCCGAGACCAAACACGGTTTGAGCAAAATCAGTTATAGCTTACAATAGGCTTAGCGACACATTAGCGTTCTTGAACGACACCATAGACCAGGCCAAAGACCACCATGACTAAAGATTTAATGCAGGGCTTCATGTTTACCAACATGGATATTCGCGGCGTACACCTGCGGCTAGATCAAGGAGTAGACACCCTGCTGCAACAACAAAATTACCCTACCCCTATCGCTAACTTACTGACCGAGATGTTCATCGTTTCGTGTTTGCTCAGTGCAAATTTAAAGTTACGAGGGCGCTTGAGTGTGCAAATTCGTGGCTCAGGGCCGATCAAAATGATGGTGGCTGAGTGCCGCCAGACCAGTGATGATGCTGATCAGCCGTTTCGAGTGAAAGGCTTGGCCCAATTTGACGAGTCTATTGACGCCACAGCCAGTTTTGTAGACTTGGCGGCACAAGGTCGCCTCATCATTACCATCGAACCCGAGCAAGGTCAGCGCTATCAAGGCATTGTCACCATGGACGAAGCAAGCTTGGCGGGTTGTATAGAAAGCTATTTTTATCAATCGGAGCAACTGCCTACGCACATCCAGTTAGTCAGTAATGCCCACGGTATCGCTGGCTTTATGCTACAGCGATTACCTAATACCATCACCGATGAAGCCCAAGCAGACTCAGATTGGGAGTTGGTGCATGCTTTGGCCGCTACCCTCACTGCCGAGGAATTGAGTCAATTACCTGCCGACCAAGTATTGCATCGACTGTTTCATGAGCAGCAAGTAAAAGTGTTCAATCCTAGGCCCGTAGAGCATCAATGTGACTGTAGCCAAGAGCGCTGCGGTAAGGCCATTGTGGGCTTGGGTAAGGCTGAGGTCGAGGCGATTCTACAGGAGCAGGACGCTATTGTGATAGACTGTCATTTTTGTAACAAGCATTATAGTTTTGATAAAGTCGACTGTTACTTGCTGCTCGAACCCTCACCTACAGTGGAAAACGCGAGTCCAGCGCTGCATTAGAACGCGCTATTAGTGAAATCAATGGGCCGTATTTTGGCTTTTTGGCCGACGTTCTGGCATAATCCAGCCTCAATTTTCGCCGCAAGGCGTAGGCCCGACGACGCTTCCATTCATAATTGGCTGGAAGCTTTTGATATTCAAAGGTATTGATACATGAACGCTGCTGATACTGGCACCACATTCACCCAACTTTCTCCTGCTAGCTTGATCCAAAAGGCCATTGCTAACGGCGAAGGTACTTTGGCCAACACTGGCGCACTCAACGTAATTACCGGCGCGCGTACAGGTCGCTCTCCGTTAGACCGCTTTGTAGTACAAGAACCTAGCACTGCAGACGACATTGAGTGGGGTGCAGTAAACCGCCCAGTCTCTCCTGAAGTATTTGATGCCTTGTGGGATCGTGTAGAAGCCTCATTAGTCGGCCAAGACAAGTATGTTGCCAGTGTTCATGTGGGCGCCGACCGCGATCATTACATCCCCATTCAAATGACCACGCAAACGGCTTGGCAGAACTTGTTTGGCCAAAATCTATTTATCGTCCCAAAAGAATACAATGCAGCCGGTAAAGATGAATGGCAGATTTTAAACGTTGCCAACTTTGAATGTCAGCCAGAGCGTGACGGCACTAACAGTGATGGCTGTGTGATGATTAACTTTGCCAAGCGTAAAGTTATGCTTGCGGGCATGCGTTACGCCGGCGAAATGAAAAAGGCCATGTTCTCGGTACAGAACTTCTTGTTGCCTGCTAAAGACGTATTGCCAATGCACTGCTCTGCAAACGTAGGCGATGACGGCAAAACCACATTGTTCTTTGGTTTGTCTGGCACCGGAAAAACCACCCTTTCTGCCGACCCAGATCGTTACCTCATTGGTGACGACGAGCACGGCTGGGGCAAGGGCGTAGTATTTAACATCGAAGGCGGTTGCTACGCCAAGACCATTAACCTAAGCAAGAAAAATGAGCCTATCATTTGGGATGCGATTCGGTTTGGCGCGATCGTCGAAAACGTATGGTTAGACGAAGACAGCAAAGAAGCTGACTACGACAACACTGACATCACCGAAAACGGCCGTTGTGCTTATCCGCTAGAGCACATCGAAAAGCGCACCAAGAAAAACTTGGCAGGCGAGCCAGAAGCCATTATCTTCTTAACTTGTGACTTAACCGGTGTTTTACCGCCTGTGTCTATCTTGTCTAAAGAGGCTGCCGCGTATCACTTTTTAAGTGGCTATACCGCTTTGGTTGGTTCTACAGAAATGGGTTCTAGTGCGGCTATTCGCTCTACCTTCTCTACCTGTTTTGGCGCCCCTTTCTTCCCCCGCCCTGCAGGCGTTTACGCTGAGTTATTGATGAAGCGTGTAGAAGAGTTTGGCAGCAAAGTTTACCTAGTTAATACAGGTTGGACTGGTGGCGCATACGGTACTGGCAAGCGGTTTAGTATTCCTACTACCCGTGCCATTATTTCTGCCATTCAACGCGGTAACATTGCTGAAGCAGCAACACAGCACCTAGACGGCCTCAACGTAGACGTACCGACGACCCTAGAGGGCGTAGACAGCTATTTGCTTAACCCACGTAACACTTGGCAAGACCAAGCGGCATACGATGCAGAAGCGGCTGTTTTGATTGGTAAGTTTAACGAAAACTTCAAACGATTCAGCGTTTCAGAAGACATCGTTAATGCTGGACCAAAACAAAGCTAAACGGCGACTGGTGTCGATTGGTTTTCAAAAAGGCTCCTCACGGGGCCTTTTTTGTATGTGTCTATCTCCGACCCTTTAAAAAGTAGCAGGTGGCTCCATAAATGAAGGCTAAGCTGCTGATCAAAAAGGATTGCCCAACCGTGATTGCCCAACAAATTGCTACCGAACTTGCCGTGCAAAACTGGCAGGTGGACGCCGCCATCAAATTGCTCGACGAAGGGTCTACCGTGCCTTTTATTGCGCGTTACCGTAAAGAGGCGACGGGTGTACTGGATGATACTCAGTTGCGCACACTGGAAGATCGCCTCGGTTATCTGCGCGAGCTTAATGCCCGCCGCCAGAGCATACTGGAGAGCATTACTAAGCAGCAAAAACTCACGCCAAAGCTAGCCGCTTCGATTGACGCCGCCGACAGCAAAACTAGGCTTGAAGACCTGTACCTGCCCTACAAAACCAAGCGTCGTACTAAGGCTCAAATTGCCATTGAAGCGGGCTTAAAACCATTGGCAGACGCGCTTTATCAAAACCCCAGTTTAGTGCCAGAGCAAAGCGCGCAAGCCTTTCTCAACGCCCAAGCCAATATCGACACCGTCAAGGATGCTTTGGATGGCGCTAAACAGATTCTGATGGAGCGTTTTAGTTTGGCGGCCGATTTGTTAGAAGCGCTGCGAGTAATGGGCTGGCAAGAAGCCAAGTGGCAGGTGCAGGTGGTTGAAGGCAAGCAGCAAGAAGCGGCTAAATTCCAAGACTATTTTGACTTCCAAGAAGCGCTTAATACTATTCCGTCGCACCGTGCCTTAGCGATATTGCGGGGCCGCAATGAAGGTTTTTTGCAAGCCACTGTGGTGTGGTCGGTCAACGAACACTTACCGTTTGAATCTAAAGTTGCAGCCTATTGGTTAATTAAAGATCAAGGCAGGCCGGCGGATAGCTGGCTGAATGAGGTGGTGCGTTGGACCTGGCGGGTCAAGTTGGCCAGTCAATTAGAAACCGCGTTGATCACCCGTGTTAGGGAGGCCTCCGAAGACAATGCGATTGGAGTGTTTGCTAATAACCTAAAAGATTTGTTGCTGGCGGCCCCGGCCGGTGACAAGATAACCCTCGGCCTCGACCCAGGCTTACGCACTGGTGTTAAAGCCGTGGTGGTGGATGCAACCGGCAAGTTGTTGGCTAGCGAAACAATCTTTCCCCATGTGCCCCACAAAAAGTGGCAGGCCGCCTTGGAGTTGTTAGTCCACTGGTGCCAAACCTACCATATTGCCTTGGTGGCGATCGGCAATGGCACCGGATCGCGAGAGACCGACAAGTTAGTTAAAGAAGTGCAAGCGCGCTTAGGCGACCAACCATTACAGCGTATTATTGTGAGTGAGGCTGGGGCCTCAATTTACTCTGCTTCGGCCCTTGCTGCAGCAGAATTTCCCGACCTAGACGTGAGCTACCGGGGCGCGGTGTCTATCGCACGGCGGTTACAGGATCCGTTGGCTGAGTTAGTTAAAATTGAGCCCAAAGCCATTGGCGTGGGCCAATACCAACATGATGTCAGCCAAGTGCAGCTCACCCGGCGCTTGGATAACGTGGTGGAAGACTGTGTAAACAATGTGGGCGTAGACCTTAATACGGCATCAGCGCCCTTGTTACAGCGAGTGGCGGGCCTCAACAAAACCATGGCCGAAAACATTGTCTTGCATCGAGAGCTTAATGGCGCCTTTGCTAACCGTAAACAATTGCTTAAGGTGGCTCGCTTGGGTGCCAAGGCATATGAGCAAGCGGCCGGATTTTTGCGCATTCGTGGCGGCGACAATCCGCTAGATGGCACCTCGGTTCACCCTGAAGCTTATGCATTGGTTGATCAGGTAGCCGGTCAATTAAAATTGCAGGTGAGCCAACTGATTGGCAACGAACAAATCAAAAAAATTCGCGTAAGTCAGCTACAAAGTGAGAGTTTTGGGGCGCAAACAGTACAAGATTTATTGGCTGAATTACAAAAGCCAGGGCGAGATCCGCGGCCAGAATTTCGTATGGCAAAATTGACCGATGGCGTCGAAAGCATCAAAGATTTAATCCTAGGCGCGCTCATGGAAGGCACGATTAGTAACGTGACTAATTTTGGTGCATTTGTCGATTTAGGTGTACATCAAGACGGTTTGGTGCATATTTCGGCATTATCGAAGCAGTTCGTAAAGGATCCACACTCGGTAGTGAAGGCTGGCGACATTGTGAAAGTAAAAATCATGCAGATCGACGTGGCGCGTAAGCGTATCGGTTTAAGCATGCGTTTAGATGATGAATTACCCACCCAATACGATCAACCTACACCCGCCAGACCGAGTAAAAAAGAGCAGCCTAAACCGGTAGCAAAAGTGGCGATGGGCAGCATGGCGCAAAAACTCAAAGAAGCCCAAATACGGGCTAAAGGGCGTGGCTGAGTGGGGGCGTTAATGCAACGTAAAGGTCGTGCAAAGGCCTCATATTGAAGCTAAATTAGGCTACACTTCGTGTTGATTTCCACAGTGACAATACACAGATAAACTGGAGCGGCAGATGCCCACTCAATTACAACAGCGATTAGTTAAAATCCAACAATCACCGGTAGCCGCTACCCTAACGAGTTTACAGTGTGGTATTGAAAAAGAAGGCCTGCGGGTGGGTTTGGGCGGGCGTATTAGCCATGCCGATCATCCAGCGACGCTCGGCTCGGCCCTAACCCACGGCAGCATCACCACCGACTATTCTGAAGCCTTGTTGGAATACATTACCCCAGTGTTTTCGGCGCCCGAACCCGCCTTAGATTACATGCAACAATTACACAGTTATAGTGCCAGCCATCTGCAAACCGTGGGTGAATATGTTTGGCCTGCCAGCATGCCGTGTTATTTGGATGGCGAAGCCGATATTCGTATTGCTGAGTTTGGCCGTTCCAATATTGGCCAACTTAAGCACACCTATCGCGTGGGTTTAGCTTGGCGCTATGGCAAAATCATGCAATCCATTGCCGGTTTGCATTTCAACTTCTCCCCCACCGACGACTTTTGGCCCGCCTATCAGCAGCTATTAGGCGACCAGCAAAGCCTGTGCGATTTTCGTTCCAGTCAATATTTTGGTTTAATCCGCAACTTCCGCCGCCACTCATGGATATTGCTGTACTTGTTTGGAGCGTCACCGGCACTGGATGCCAGTTTTGTGAAAGGTCGCGATGTTGATCTGGAAAAAGGCCCTGGCGACAGTTTGGTCGGCCCCTATGCCACCTCATTACGTATGAGCGATTTGGGTTATAGCAACAAGGTCCAGTCGGTATTGAGTTTGTGTTTTAACGACTTGGAAAACTATGCCAAATCACTGGAACACGCTATATCCACATCGTTGACCCAGTATGAAAAACTAGGCGTTAAAGTAGACGGCGAATACCGTCAGCTGAATACCAATTTATTACAAATTGAAAATGAATATTACAGTGATATCCGCCCCAAGCGCGTGGCACGCTCTGGCCAAAAGCCGGTGCATGCGTTAAAAGAAAGTGGCGTAGAATATGTTGAGGTACGCAATATAGACCTCAATCCATTTTTGCCGTTAGGAATTGATGCCGAACAGAGCCAATTTATTAATGCCTTTTTGGTCTGGTGCTTGTTTGCTGAAAGCCCAATTATTAACGAACAAGAATGCGACATGATATCCAGCAACCAGGCTACGGTAGTGCGGCGTGGTCGAGAACCTGAGCTTATGTTGCAAACCTGTAAAGGTGAGCAAAGCCTAAAGTCCATGGGCCTATCGATTATCGCGAACTTGCGTCAAGTGGCAGAAGTGATGCCCAATACGGGCGCTGTCATGGCGTCGCTAGGGACCATGGAAAAGCGCGTAAAAGATGCGAACCTAACACCTTCGGCGCAAGTTTTGACGGCCATGACCAACAAGAACATATCGCACCAAGAGTTGGCCTTTGAGTTAGCCCAGCAACACCAAGGCTATCATTTGCAGCAACCACTCACCCTAGAACGACGCCAGCAACTTAACCAAGAAGCCAAGGATTCCACCGCCGCTCAGTTGCGTATTGAAGCCGAGCAAACCGAAAGTTTTGATGGTTTCTTAGCGGCGTACCTTACGCAATAGGTTAGTTGCTTAAGAAGATTACCGCGCTGCCCGTCACTACAAGGGCAGCACCCAGCCATGCACCTCGGCTGGGGCGTTGGCCGGTGATAAACCAGACCACGGGCAACACCAGCACCGGAGTAATGGCAGATAGCGTCATAACCATGCCCACTTCGCCTACGCCTAAGGCATAAACCACTAACGTCATACCCAACACCAAGCCTAAGGTAGCGCTGGCCATGGTGCGCCAAATAAAGGCTGGTGTGGGCGCTGCATTGGCTTTGGCCCAGGTAAAGGGAAGGGACCGCACAAGCAGTAACACCACGGCAGCAAACCCCACCCGAATGGCCGAAGCTGCAATAGGGTCTGCACCGGCTAGTAGCACCGGTTTAGCCATAACTGCGCCCGCTGCTTGACCAAAGGCGGCGACTAAGCCCAGCACAATACCTAGACCTAAATGACCGGTGACTTGCTCAAGCTTATGTCCAGCATCGGTTTTGCGGCCCCACCACACGGCGTTGACAACGCCGAATAATATTAAGCCACAACCCAGCAGTATGTTGGTGCTTAGGGTTTCGCCCAACCATATAAAACCAAGGCCTGCGGCCATGGGCGCGCTGGTGGCAAATAACACTGAATTGCGTCGTGGCCCAATTCGTTTGAGTGCTTGCATGAGCGCAGTGTCGCCGATGACGATACCGACTAAGCTGGAGCCGATGAGGGTGAGCATAGAGTTTTCTGGCAGGCTTTGCCATAACCCCAATAGGCTGCTGCTCACGATGAGCACTAGCCCCGCAAATACCACCCGATAACGATTAAATGCCACCGCACCAAAGTGATGTACACCCGGCGCAGCGAGAATTGCAGTAAAGGTCCAGCAGGCAGCGGCTCCCAAGGCGGCTAATTCGGCAACAGGTAAATTACTCATGTCAGTCCTTGATCATGCATTGTATAAACAGGAGCCAAGAATAGCAGCTAATGGGGAGAATTCTAGTGTCTAGTAATGCCTGTGACTGAGAAGATTAATGTGGCTATAATGCCCTTATAGCGGACCATTTGATAACCGATATTAGAGATTGATATGCATTGCCCCTTTTGTAGTAACCCAGAAACCAAAGTGATTGACTCGCGGCTCGTAGGCGAAGGTGAGCAAATTCGACGCAGACGCGAATGCTTAACCTGTGTTGAGCGCTTTACTACCTTTGAAGTGGCTGAGTTATTGATGCCGCGGGTGGTCAAGCAAGACGGCACGCGCCAACCATTTGATGAAGAAAAATTGCGTGCCGGTATATTGCGCTCGTTAGAAAAACGTCCAGTGAGTATTGAAAACATTGAAGCCAGCATTAACCGTATTAAACACTCCCTCAGGGCCAGTGGAGAGCGTGAAGTTGGGACTCAGCTGGTCGGTGAGGCGGTCATGGCTCAGTTGCGTCAATTAGATGAAGTGGCCTATGTTCGTTTTGCGTCAGTGTATAGAAGTTTTAAGGATTTGAACGAATTTAGGGCCGAAATTGAACGCCTTGAACAAGAGCATCAGGCCAAGTAATGCCCGCTTCCAAGCCTCATGCTCATTACATGGAACAGGCGTTGTTGCAGGCGCAACAGGCGCGATTGAGTGCGCGGCCTAACCCTGCAGTGGGTTGTGTCATAGTGCGTGATGGCGTCATCGTGGCCCAAGGTTTCACCCAGCCAGCAGGCGGCCCCCACGCCGAAGTAATGGCGCTACGAGAGGCAGGTAGCGCGAGTGTGGGTGCGACCGCTTACGTAACGCTGGAACCTTGCAGCCATTTTGGTCGCACGCCACCTTGCAGCTTAGGTTTGATCGAAGCGGGTATCAGCCGTTTGGTATACGGCTGCCAAGACGCCAATCCGCAAGTTGCGGGCCAAGGCTTAGCACAACTTAAAACCGCAGGAGTAGAGGTGGTCGGGCCAGTTATGCAGGCCGAATGCGAGGCCAGTAATCGCGCATTTTTAACCCACATGCGCACTAAAAAGCCCTTGGTTATTAACAAAATGGCCATGAGCTTAGACGGGCGCACCGCCATGCAGTCGGGCGAAAGCCAATGGATTACCGGTGCTGAGGCTCGCGCACAAGTGCATTTGTTACGGGCCCAGAGTTGCGCCGTAATTACAGGCATTGGTTCGGTATTAACCGACAATCCGAGCATGAATTGCCGAGCCGACGAGTTGGCTGCGGCGGGGGTGTCGGCCGCGGCCATTGAAGGCCTTAAGCAACCGCTTAGAGTGGTAGTGGACAGCCAATTGCGCATGCCGGTAGAGGCCAAACTTTTGCAACAGTCAGGTGCGGTCCTCATTGCCACCTGTGTACAGGATGAGTCTCGTTTTACGCCACTAATAAAAGCCGGTGCGCAGGTGTGGGTTGGGCCCGCAAATGAGCAAGGGCATGTAGATTTAGCCGCCTTATTAGCTGAGCTGGGTCGACGCCAATGCCATCAAGTATTAGTGGAAGCGGGTGCCCACCTCAGTGGCTCATTTTTAGCCGAGTCGCTGGTAGATCAGTTGACTATTTTTATGGCGCCTAAGCTGCTTGGCAGTAAGGCTAGGCCGCTATTTGAGCTGCCGTTTGAGCAGATGTCACAAGCCTACGGCCTAAAAATAGAGAGCATGACATCAGTGGGTGTAGATTGGCGCATTGAAGCCAGCCCCAAGGGCCCTGATAACTAGCCACTGCCCGTGAAATCTGGCACAATGGCCCGCTAAATTGCCTGCGTTACGCTGTGTTGTGTGGGCCGCCAAACTATTGATGGATTACTACATGAACATGAACACCTCAATCGAGCTGATAGACGACTTGCGCCAAGGCAAGATGATCATCCTTATGGATGACGAAGATCGCGAAAATGAAGGTGATTTAGTGATGGTTGCGGAACAGGTGCGACCTGAAGACATCAACTTTATGGCCAAGCATGCCCGTGGCCTTATCTGTTTAACCTTGTCTCGTGAACATTGCCAAAAGTTAGATTTACCCCTGATGGTACAAAGCAACGGCACGGCTTATGAAACTAATTTTACCGTTTCCATTGAAGCTGCCGAAGGTGTAACTACCGGTATTTCTGCGGCGGACCGTGCCTATACCATTCGTACCGCAGTGGCTGGAGACGTGAAACCCTCAGACATTGTTCAACCGGGACACGTGTTTCCTTTAATGGCCAAAGAAGGCGGTGTGTTAACTCGTGCTGGCCATACCGAAGCCGGTTGCGACTTAGCCCGTCTTGCGGGTTATACGCCGGCAGCGGCGATTGTGGAAATCATGAACGACGACGGCACCATGGCGCGGCGCGACGATTTGATGAAGTTTGCTGCCGAGCATGATTTAAAAATTGGCACCATTGCCGACTTGATTCATTTCCGCAACCTTAACGAAAAGACCATCACCAAAGTGAGTCATCATGCGCTGCCAACGCGTCATGGTGAATTTAGCCTACATACCTACCAAGACAGCATTTACGGTGGCACTCATTTGGCTCTGACCATGGGTGATATTAAGCCTCAAGACTCAACCATCGTGCGGGTGCACATGGCAGACGTATTGCGTGACTTAGTGGGTGCAGTGCCTGCTACGCCTAAGTGGACTATCGATTCGTCGTTAGAGCGTATTGCGCAAGAAGGCAGTGGCGTGTTGGTGTTGTTGGGCCAAGGCAATGACAGCAACTTACAAGGCAGTATTGATGCCTTTTTTGAAACCGGCGCACCCCGTCAGTTTAATACCGACGGCTCGGGTGCCTATTTAAATGTAGGTACGGGTTCACAAATTTTACGTGAACTAGGTGTTGGAAAAATGCGTTTGTTAAGCCAGGAGATGAAGTTTAATGCCATCTCTGGTTTTGATTTAGAAATTGAAGAATATATTGACTGCAATTAATAATTTGCTTGTCAGCAGCAATAAATAAGGAAAACCTATGTCTGTTACTCATATTGAAGGTCGTTTTAACGACGCCAACGGTCACTACACGCTAGTCGTGGGCCGGTTTAACGCTTTTGTTGTTGAAAGCCTAGTGGAGGGTGCTTTAGATACCCTTAAGCGCCACGGTGTTGATGCCGATAACATTCGTGTGGTCCGCGTGCCGGGTGCATTTGAAATTCCTTTGGCAGTTCAAAAAATTGCCCAACAGGGCAAAGATGACGCCATCATTACCTTGGGTGCAGTGATCCGTGGCGGTACGCCGCACTTTGAGTACGTGTCTGGCGAAGCCTCTTCGGGCATCAGCAAAGTTGGCTTGGAATATAATATTCCGGTAGCCAACGGCGTATTAACGGTAAATTCCATTGAGCAAGCGATTGAGCGCAGTGGCACTAAAGCGGGCAACAAAGGCGAAGAAGCCGCTATGTCTGCCTTAGAAATGGTTAGCCTACTTCGTCAGCTAGAGGCATAAATGAGCGCAACTAAAGGTCGTCCAGACCGTCGCCGTGGTGCCAGAGAATTGGCACTACAGGCTTTGTATCAGCTACACATGAGTGGCGCTAGCGCGGTTGAAGTGCAGGCCCAGTTCTTAGCTGACCAAGACTTTAAAAATGCCGACAAACGCATGTTTGGCCAATTGTTGCGTGGTGTGGCTGCGCAAACAGAAAGTCTTGATGGCATGATTGAGCAACACCTTGACCGTAAGCTAGCGGAATTAGACCCGATTGAGCTTGCGGTATTGCGCCTGGGTGCGTTTGAACTCACAGACTCGGTGGCTGTACCCTACCGCGTAGTGATCAACGAATGTATTGAATTAGGCAAAGTGTTTGGCGCTACCGATGGCCATAAATACGTTAATGGCATTTTAGACAAACTTGCCATAGAGCACAGAGCGGTAGAAATTGCTGCCAAAAAAAGCGCAACACCGCGTTAATTTAGCCTGTGATTTCCATGGGTGAATTTGATCTCATCAAGCGCTATTTTGACTGCCCAGAACTACGAGCTGGGCCGGTCATGTCGATTGGCATTGGTGACGATTGCGCAATGCTAGACATTCCCCAAGGCTGTCAGTTAGCCGTCTCTAGCGACACCTTGGTCGCTGGCACCCACTTTTTTGCCGACATGCAAGCCCATCAAATTGCCCAGCGCAGTTTAGCTGCCAGCGTCAGTGATCTGGCTGCCATGGGGGCTACGCCCGGCTGGTTTAACCTATGCTTAACCTTACCAGAAGCCAACCCTCAATGGCTGGCCGGCTTTAGCCAAGGCCTAGCCTGCCAAGCGCACGCGTGTGGCATTAGCTTGGCCGGTGGTGATACGACTAGGGGTCCTTTAAGCATTAGTATTCATGCCATGGGTTGGGCCCCTGCAGACGCAGCTTTAAGCCGTAGCGGTGCTAAAACCGGAGATGCCATTTTGGTGTCTGGCAGTTTAGGTGACTCGGCGGCCGGTTTGCGGCTCGTGCAAGCCAACCGCCAAGCCCAAGGCTACTTAGTTGAACGTTACTGGCAGCCAACCCCACGGCTGGCCTTGGGTCAGTGGCTACGTCAAAAAGCCACTGCCTGTGTGGATGTATCGGACGGGTTAGCACAGGACCTAGGCCACATACTCAAAGCCAGCGTCTGTGGCGCAGACTTACAGCTCAACCAGCTGCCTTTATCGTCAGCTTTGTTAGCACAAGTTTCCCAAGCCCAAGCCCAAGACTATGCCGTTAGCGGTGGCGAAGACTTTGAACTGTGTTTCACTTTGCCGCAACACCATGTGGCCAGTGCTTTAGCCTACGCCCAAGACAGCGCACTTCCGATCACCAAGATTGGCTCCATTGGCGGCGAGCTGGGATGTAGAATTTGGCACAGCGATGGCACTGAATATCAACCTCAATGTGGCTATCAACACTTTTAAGGAGACCAGCAAGCGTGAGTAATATCAAAGTAAGGCCTAACTGGCGTAACCCTATTCATGTTTTGGCGTTTGGCTTGGGCAGCGGTGCTGCGCCTAAAGCCCCGGGTACTTTTGGTACATTGGCAGCGGTGGCGTTTTACGTGCCTTTGTCTTACCTTAGTTTAGACCTGTATTTACTAGTGTTGTTGTTGAGCGCAGTGGTGGGTGTTTATCTGTGTGGTAAAACTGCACAAGACCTAGGCGTACACGACCATGGCGGCATTGTGTGGGACGAGTTTGTCGGGTTTTGGATTACTATGATTGCTGCACCCGCTGGCTGGGTGTGGATATTGGTGGGGTTTGTATTGTTTCGTATATTTGATATTGCCAAACCCTGGCCAATTAACTGGATTGATAAAAAGGTAGCCGGCGGCTTTGGCATTATGCTCGACGATGTGATAGCCGGCCTGATGGCAGCAGCGGTGCTGCAATGCTTGGCGTGGTACGTTTAAACCAATAAAATTTTGGTGCGTACCAAGGTTAAACGCAGGTTATAGAGGCTTAAGCCGCTGAACAGCACAAAGCTCCAACCGGCAATCGACAAACCTAAAAATGACCACTGCACTTCGGCACAGGAGCCAGAACCTTTAATCATGGTCATTAACACTTCTGTAAATGGAAATGCGTCCACCATATAGCTAAAGCTAGGGCCGCACTCAGGCACTAGATCGGCAGGTAGGCTTTGTAAATACAATTGCCGGCTTGCAAGGCCCAGACCGGCCAAGCTCAATAACAAAAGCAATAAGCCATAGCGTTTGTGACCGCCGAAATAGGGGTTGTGTAAGGCGCCCAGCATAAATACAAAGGCTAAGCCTAAGTAAACAAAACGTTGGCTCATACATAACATGCACGGGTCTAAGCCCATGGCAAATTCCATGTACAAGGCAATACAAAGGATGGCCGCGCACGCGACCAAGCCCAGTATGAACTCCCCTCTAAAACCGGCGTATCTCATTTTTTGTCGACAACTCTTAGTATTGTGGCTGATACCACGTTTTTATGTATGTGCTTTCCAACAAAAATTATAGAAGACTTTTTAATTCTGCTATAAATGGGTTGCCATAATATACAAGATAAATAGTCGTCATTAAACCCTACACACTTTTTAGCGCTAAATTAGGCCAAAACTAGAGTGTTTTAATGGGTTTTAGAGGTTTATAAGGCGTCGGGGCCCGTTTCGCCGGTACGAATACGGATGGCCTGCTCTAAGTTGACCACAAAGATTTTACCGTCACCAATCTTGCCGGTGTTAGCGGAATTAGTGATCGCTTCGATGACTTGGTCAACCAGTTGGTCGTCTACGGCCGCTTCAATTTTTACTTTAGGTAAAAAGTCGACCACGTATTCAGCCCCACGGTAGAGCTCGGTATGGCCCTTTTGACGGCCAAAACCCTTAACTTCAGTTACGGTGACGCCTTGCACACCCATATCCGACAGGGCTTCTCGTACGTCGTCTAGTTTAAAAGGTTTGATGATTGCGCTAACCAATTTCATGGGGTATTCCTTTGCACTGATAATTTAAAAAAATCTAACTAGGGTATAGCATAGGGGTTTGCATGGATTGTGCCAACTTGAACAAGGGTAAATGGGGCTAAATACAGGCAATAACCAGTATTTAGCCGCTACTCATCTAATAAGCAGCCCCAAAAGAGCGCGCTAGGCCAAATTTTGCACCTATTGAGTGCGTTAATGCGTGTTGTAAACCACCTGCTAAACTTAATCCACACCCATTCCTCGCCAAGGACAGGCAATGTCTTACGCAGTCACCTACAGCCGAGCGTATGTTGGTATCGAAGCGCCTTTGGTGAGTGTAGAAACTCACCTTAGTGGCGGTTTGCCGGCCTTAACTATTGTTGGATTACCAGAAACGGCGGTGCGCGAAAGCAAAGATCGAGTACGCAGTGCCATACTCAATGCCGGATTCGAATTTCCCAGTAAACGCATCACCATTAATCTGGCACCAGCAGATTTACCCAAAGAAGGCGGCCGTTTTGATCTAGCCATCGCCGTAGGGCTGTTAGCCGCCAGCGGCCAATTACCCATTGAAGAAGTGAAAACGTATGAGTTTGTGGCCGAGTTAGCCTTGAGTGCTGACTTACGCCCATGCCCAGCCATTTTAAGCGCTGCCATGGCCTGCCAAACCAACAACCGCGTGATGGTCGTCGCACCGCTGAATGCCGCAGAAGCGCTGATGCCACAACAAAGTAAGGTCATCAGCCCAGCTAATTTAAATCAATTGAGCCAATGGCTTCTTTACCCAGAGCAGCAACAGCTGCCCACCGTGGCGGCACCTGAACCTATACCAGCGCAGGCATTTGAGTTGCTTGACGTGCGCGGCCAAGAGCAAGCTAAAAGAGCCCTTATCATTGCCGCCGCGGGCAATCACAATATGCTGATGTGTGGGCCACCTGGCACCGGCAAAACCATGCTAGCCCAGCGTTTACGAGGTCTTCTTGCGCCCCTTAGCGAAGCACAGGCCTTGGAGTTGGGTGCCATTAACTCCAGTTTGGGTGTATTTGATGCGGCAACGTGGCGCCAACCACCATGGCGAGCGCCACACCATAGCGCATCTGCAGTGTCTTTAGTGGGTGGCGGCCGAGTGCCTAGAGCTGGGGAGATAAGCCAAGCTCACCATGGCGTGTTGTTTTTAGACGAATTGGCAGAGTTTCCACGCCATGTGTTAGATGGCCTAAGGCAGCCATTAGAAAGCGGCGAAGTGCATGTGTCTAGGGCTGCATATCAAAGCCGCCTGCCTGCCAATTTCCGCCTTATCGCCGCTACCAACCCGTGCCCCTGTGGCTACTATGGCGATGACCTAGTGAGTTGCCGTTGTACGCCCACTAAGGTCGCCAATTACTTACAACGTCTGTCAGGGCCGCTATTGGACCGCATTGATCTGCAGGTGGCCGTTCAACGTCCCAGCGCTCAGGCCTTACTGGCACCTCAAACCGGTATATCAACGGCACAGGCCAAGCAGCAAGTATTGCACGCACAAGCCATTCAGTTAAAACGGGTTGGGCAACTGAATGGACACCTGACAGGGGTAGCGCTAGAGCGTCATGCCGCACTGAATCAACCTGAGGCGGCACTCTTGTCCCAGGCCATAGCCAACTTAAATATTTCGCCACGGGGTATTCATAAAGTGCTTAAAGTCGCGCGTACCATTGCCGATCTAGAGGCCTCGGCCAAGATTAAAAAGCCCCACCTACTTGAAGCCTTAAGTTATCGTAGACTAGATGTACTGAGTCAGGAATCTCAGCAAATATAAGGCGCAACCTCGGCTAAAAAGGCCTATAATTCGCACCTCAATTTTTGCCTTATTGTGTTCTGCCAGAGTCTTTATATCCGTGAGTCGCCTTAATCCCCGTCAACAAGAAGCCCTAGAAGCCATCACCGGACCGGTACTGGTACTGGCTGGCGCGGGATCTGGCAAAACCAGCGTGATTACCCAGAAAATTGCCTACTTAATTGGCGAGTGCGGCCTCAAAGGCCATCAAATAATAGCCTTAACCTTTACCAATAAGTCGGCCCGTGAGATGAAAGAGCGAGTGGGCAACTTAGTCACCGGCAAAGAAGGGCGCGGGCTGACGGTGTCGACCTTCCATAACTTAGGCCTTAATATCATCCGTAAAGAAGTGGCGGCGTTAGGCTACAAGCCTGGTTTTTCCATTTTTGATTCGCAGGATGTATTGGCATTGCTCAAAGACCTGACCCACAAAGAATTTGAAGCCGCCGAAGACGCTTGTGAGCCTATTCAGCACCAAATATCTAACTGGAAGAACGATCTCATTAGCCCAGTCCGTGCCATGGCGGGTGCCAATGGTCCAGAACAAGCATTGGCCGCAAGGGTCTACGAAGCCTATCAAAAGACCCTAAAGCTGTATAACGGTGTCGATTTTGATGACTTGATTCTGCAACCCGTGGAACTATTTAAAGCGCGGCCAGAGATCCTCGAAAAATGGCAAAACAAAGTGCGTTACCTGTTAGTTGATGAATACCAAGATACTAACAGTTCGCAATACTTGTTAGTTAAACAATTGGTTGGCCAGCGTAGCAACTTTACCGTGGTCGGCGATGATGACCAATCGATTTACGCATGGCGCGGCGCACGGCCGGAGAATTTGGCGGAATTGCAGGCTGACTTCCCTACGCTTAAAGTCATTAAGTTGGAGCAAAACTACCGTTCCACCGGCCGTATCCTTAAGGTGGCCAACCAACTCATTGCCAACAACCCCCACGAATTTAGTAAAGCCTTGTGGAGCGACAAAGCCTTTGGTGACCCGATACGGGTGATTAGTTGCCGTAACGAAGATGCAGAAGCAGAGCGCATCGCGACCGAGATCCTGCAATTCCAGCTACAAAACCAAGCCGAGTTTAGAGACTTTGCGATTCTCTACCGTGGTAACCACCAAGCGCGGTTAATGGAGCTTAAGTTACAAGCTTATAAAGTTCCGTATAAGATGAGTGGCGGACAATCGTTTTTCTCTCGCACCGAGGTAAAGGACATTATGGCCTACCTCAAAATTCTGCTAAACCCAGCCGATGACAACGCCTTTTTACGTATTGTAAATACGCCACGGCGCGAAATTGGCGCGGCCACTTTAGAGAAGCTGGTTAACTACGCTAACATGCGTGGAGAAAGCCTGATTAGTGCCTGCCAAGAAGTGGGACTAGAGCAGTATATTAGTGGCGCTGCACTGATCCGAGTTAAAGAATTTGGCGCCTGGATAGAACATCTATCAGAAAAGTCCCAGCGCGAAGATCCCATTGCCAGCGTGCGCCAAATGGTGCGAGATATGGAGTATCAAGATTGGTTGTTACAAACCTCTAGCGGCCCGCCAATGGCAGAGAAGCGCATGGCCAATATAGAAACACTAATATCGTCGTTGCAAACCTCCCTAGAAAAAGCCGTAGAAAAAAACGACAACGCCGACATGGGTGATGCCGTAGCACGCCTCGTGCTGATGGACTTATTAGAACGTCAGCAAGAAGAAGACGAAACCGACCGCGTACAAATGATGACCCTGCATTCCGCTAAAGGGTTGGAGTTTCCCCATGTGTTTTTAATGGGCATGGAAGAAGAATTATTGCCGCATCGTAATGCGGTGGACGAAGGCAACGTAGAAGAAGAACGCCGCTTAGCCTATGTAGGCATTACCCGCGCTAAACAAACTTTGGCTATTACTTTGGCCCGTAAGCGTAAGCAATATGGTGAGCTTATCGAGTGCACACCGAGCCGATTTTTAGACGAGTTGCCAGAAGATGACTTAGAATGGCAAGGCCGTGGCGACGATGACCCTAGCAAAAATGTGGCCCAAGGTCAGGCTACCCTTGCCGGATTAAAAGGCATGTTCGAAGACTTTTAGGCCAGCTGAAGTTTGCTTTTACGCCATTGGTAGATGCTATGTAGTAACAGGGTGGCAATCACAACCGTGCCGCCTTGTAGGGCTGCAGAGGTCGGTTCCTCACTGAGTACTAACCACACCCACAATGGCCCGGCGGCTGTTTCTAGCAGCATTAACATGCCCACTTCTGCGGCAGGAATGCGCATGGGGCCCAAGGTAATCAAGAAGAACGCCAATGGATTGATGATCAAGCATAAGGCAATCATATAGCCCCAGTCGTCGCCCGACAATGCCATGGGATCGCCAGCAAAATAGCTAATAAAAGCCACCACCAACCCCGCCGATATTAACGCCGGAGTCATGTCTCTATGGCTAACAGCACGGTCGTTGACAAACTTTACCGATAACGTGATGCAACAAGCCAAGGCCAGCATATCACCTAGCCAGTGGGCTCCTCCCCATGAGTCCCAAAGCACCCAACCGATACCCAATAAACAAACCACTATGGCTAGCCATGTCACAGGGGCGGGTTTTTCTTTGAGTAGTAACCAGCCAAACACAGCCGCAAACAACGGTTGAGAGCTAATAATCACTAACACATTAGCCACCGAGCTTAAATTGATGGCCAAAATGAAGGTGATGGTCGTGATGGCCATTAACGCCGAAGATCGAAGGGCAGCAGCATCGTGGGGCCACCAAGAGGCCTTTGACTTTTGCAGCATGAGTAAAACGATAACCGCAGGGCTGAGTAACAGCCCGCGCCAAAACAACAAATCAAAAGACTCAGCAGAAATAAGGCGAATAAGCAGACCATCAAAACTTAAAATCACCACCCCTAAGGTAGTGAGTATTAGGCCTTTTAAGTAATCAGACATATGCGCTATACCATTATCTTGAGTTTTAAGTTAGGCACAAAAAACCCGGCTAAAGCCGGGCTTGTCGTCGGTTGCTTAACTACTTAGAGTTATCAACCATATGTTTGACGGCATCTTTAATTTCATCATCCGAACAATCCATACACATGCCTTTCGGTGGCATGGCGTTAATGCCGTTCATAGCGTTAGCAATTAAAGCGTCTAGGCCCTTAGCGGCACGAGGCCCCCAAGCAGCCGCATCACCTAACTTCGGTGCGCCAGCAGCGCCAGTACCGTGGCAAGCAGCACAAGAGCCTGTGTAAACGTCGGCACCAGAGCGAGGCCCGGTAGGTGCGGCAGCCGCCTTAGCTACAGGTGCTTTGCACTTCTCGCCCTCAACACATAAGTTTCCAACCGCACTGATGCGCTCAACAATGCTGTCGTCACTGTCGTGGTCGGCGACCACGGTTAGTGCGCCAAGGCTCAAAATTACACCAGCTAAAAGGCTGAATAGGGCTGCAGGCTTAAATGATTTCACGTAAGGGCCTCTTCTAAAATATGAAAATTAAAGTGAGACAACCACCGCGGTTGGCCACTTTACAAGAAATTATGTCGCATTATAGCGGCATTCCCACCCAACGTGAAAGGCCCATTGCTTAATCCTCCCTATCAATTAGAAAAATTACCGCCTAGAGTGGCCAAACAACCCTCAAAAGCACCCCGGGATCTCTTGAACCTGCAGTTCAACCCACGTATCATACGGCTTCTTCGCAGTATCCCTTATTTCTTTAAGGGTTGAGTAATACGCGCCAGTAGCTCAGCTGGATAGAGTAGCAGGTTCCGATCCTGTTGGTCGGGGGTTCGACTCCCTCCTGGCGCGCCACGTTCATTTCTTTAAACCCTTGTTTTAAAAGGTTTTATTGTTTAATTTAACGGAGAAACGGTACCACTTACAGTATCACTTTGATAAGGTAGGGTATCCCGTGAAGTTTAAATTCAACACCAATCATGCATCCATCGTTATGAAAGTCCGTTACATGTGGCGTAAATCAGATACGTCTCCGTGGTATTACCGAAGAAAACTTCCTGACGACATTAAGGCTATCTTAAAGCAACGTGGCGAACCTACGCCTGTCTCTAGAGTTAAGGCGCTGCGGACCCACAGTGATGTCCTTGCCGTGAAGTTGGTTGGGCGCGAGACTCGTAAGGATGATGAGTATTTCTACCAACTCCGCGAAGGTATCGCTACCTCTAAAGCTTTGAAACTAGCTGAAAGACAGCTTAATGACCATGGACTCAAGTTAGCACCTGCTTCCGCGCAGACTGCTCCGATAGATTTAGACCTCTATTACGATAAGCTTCAGGAGATGGTTGAATCGCCACTAGTTAACTAGACGCTTTTTAGCCTCATTTTCATATTGCTTATCACGCAGTCACCCACATTCCTCTCCAGTAATTATCTTTGAAGCCTGATTGTCAGTGGTATTTTATTAATGCCTGTCAATTCGGTTTTATGGATAAAAGCAAAGCCCACGATTTTCTGACGACTGTAGGCGGTCTTCACTGTGGGTAAAAAAGTGTTAGCTCTTAAAATGAAACAGATAGACTAGCAAATACAAGTGATCGTGTTCTTTCTTTTGTTAGTGTTAATCAATTCAGCTATACAAGTAGCAACTGCAGTTCGCGACACTTGTAGATTTGGAAGTTTACCTTCATTGATAAGCTGATAATCAATTTCAGATTTATTGGTTAGACCTACTGCTCGTAGAATGTGGTAATCAAAGCCACTGTTTATAACAGCCTGTTCCTGAGTTTCGTGCTCGCGCATCGTATGAGCAAGTAGTGTGTAGGCAATAAGTCTGCTGCCCCAACCAATCTGATGTTTGCTATCACCTATACCAGCGGCGCTTAGCAGTATGAGTGTGGGAGTGGAGTTGCTGTTGGCTTTTAAAGCATTAATGATATTTTCTGTGCCTAAGCTGCGAACGTTGTTCTTCATAAGCTGTTTAGTGCCCAGAGCTATGACAACAACATCGGCTTGCTCGGTAGCTAAGAAAGATAATGATTTGTCTTCTAGCACGTCACTTTGGATATAAGTTAGACCTTTTTTTGTTGAGGTGCTGGGAATATTCCGCATCGCTGCGATTACTTCGTGACCAGCTTCTAAACATTGCTCTACAACTTGTTTGCCAGTTTGACCTGACGCTCCAAAGACAGTAATTTTCATAGGGTATTTTGATTTTATTAAGGTGTTCGCGCAATGGTAGCACTTAACACAAAGTGCTACAAAACAATCTATAGCGTGCCTAACATTTGGTTTTATTATGAACTCTTTCGCGGAAAACCAGGCAGTTGCATTCAGCCGAAATATCGCAATCCAGTGTTCATAGTAAATATCCTTTTAATTCCTATTCACTTAACTACATCAGCCCAACTGAAATGGACTATAAAAGGTTAGAAGAGTATAAAGAAGTGCAGCGTTTAATTAAGCGGTGCCTACCTACTCCAGTTGACCCTGATGGTTGGCTCTATCAAGTTTATATGGGTGATAACTTCAATTTCATGGATCAAAATGCAGGGTACACTCATAGACAGTCCTATGTAGCTTATGGGATCGCAGTGGAAGTGGCCAAAGTAATCGTTGACCGCTGTCTACCTGACAGTGCGGCTGGCTCTACAAACCTCTACGCTGGTTTTGCTCAGTACGGAGATATGCCATACATAACGCCCGCAGCGCCGGATGGAGTCGCCGATTTTTGTGGTCTTGACTACGCAAAAGCGCGCAGTCATATGTTGGAAAACCTATAGCCATGTTATAAGCTGGCAGGATGGGGTTTTATGGTCGAATGTTGGCCATATTCACTGTACCACTACAACCACAACAATCTAACCCTTTTATGACGTCAAACGGTTCTGTCTGAGGCTCAAGGGAGGTACTAAGTGTCTATAAACTGCCCTTGGCACCACTGTTGTAATTGCTGAGCCACCTGGTTGAGCAACTCCACGTTTTGATGATTCTTACGGACCAGTGCACTCCATTGAATGGGTATGCTGTTTGCCGTCACTGGTTGCGCTAATAATTCCTGCCGGTCTAAGTAGGGTTGCACCGCCCAACGGCTCAGAATCGAGCGCCCAAAACCGGCTTTGACCATCTCTATCACCGCTTCGGTATTGCCCGCACGTAAGTAGTTGTGTGGCCTACACGCGGCTGGGCGCCATAATAACTGCTCCTCAAAGCCGGTTTCATACACCGTAGAGTAAGTGATGAAGGGTTCGTTTAAGAAGTCTGTGGCAACCATATAACCGTTGTTTGGCACCGATTTATCAAGCGCACAGATGGCTACTAATTCATCCTCAAATAATGCGTGAACGTGGGCGCCACCAGATACAAACCGACCCGCGGTAATGGCAATATCCACGTCTCCATCGAGGGTGCTGCTCATGGGCACTTTGTGGGTGTCGGTAATAAACTCAAAATATAGATTAGGCCATTGCTGTTGAATTTGCTGCAAAAAGGATGGCAGCCAGCGATAACTGTTATAGGCGAAGGTGCCAATACGGATCACTTCGCTAGGTTCAGTGTCGGCTTTGCCCATGAGTGTAGATTCGGCTAAACCCGCTTCCATAAGAATGGTGTCTGCACTGGAGGCTAAAAACTCACCGGCCGAGGTGAGCCTCAGCCTACGCCCAATGCGAGCAAATAACTTGCTACCTAAACGTCGCTCAGCCTCTGCGATTTGGTGGCTTAAAGCGGATTGCGTAAGTCCCAGAGCTTGGGCCGCTGCCGACACTGTGCCATGGATACGCACCGCCTGCACAACTCTGTAGTGGCTTAGTTTGAGGCGTAGCATATATTAAATAATTTCATGATTTAGTGGCTAATTATTAATTTTTAATAAAGCAGACCATAGCCTATGATGTTGTTTTAACGCAAGACCTATTAAAGAGTGGTATACACATGAGACGCTCGCGCCCTAATCGCTCCAAATCCAGCCGCGCAAGTGGGGGCTGTCATCAGGCGCCGTCGCAGCAGCTACACAACCCTTATCCGCCTATGCAGTTGGTGAGTGAATCGCAACTGGAAGACATTCACCAAGCCTCGTTAACACTGTTGTGTAATACCGGCATCGACTTTCAATCACCACGGGCCGTAGAAATTCTACGCGGCGCAGGTGCGATGGCGGATGCCGATGGCCAGCGGGTAAGATTTGACCCTGACTGGGTGATGCAAACCATTGCCACCACCCCCAGGGAGTTTGTATTGCATGGCCGCGGCCCAGACCGTCAGATCACCATGGGCGGCAGTTCTATGGCCTTTGCTATGGTGGCAAGTACGCCCAATGTGTCTGATTTGGACCGGGGCAGAATTTCTGGAAACTACGAGGACTTTTGTAATTTGTTACGCCTAGGTGAGAGCCTCAATAGCGTGCAATTACAGGCGGGTTTTCCGGTTGAGCCCTGCGACGTCAACGTCAATATTAGGCATTTAGTGGCGGCTGAAGCCATGGCTCGGCTCACCACTAAACCGGTGGGGGGTTACGCTCTAGGCCGCCAGCGTATGCTGGACGTGATTGAAATTGCCCGTATTAGCCGGGGCATTAGCCATGCCCAATTGCTTGAGCAACCGTCTATACATACCGTAGTTAACGCCAACTCGCCGTTGATTTACGATGCGGCATTACTGGAAGGTGCGATTGTTATGGCGCAGCACAACCAACCTGTGATCTACACGCCCTTTACTCTCGCTGGCGCCATGGCACCCATTACTATTGCGGGTGCGCTGGTGCAACAAAATGCCGAATGTTTGGCGGGCTTGGCTTTTCACCAATGTGTTAATCCTGGCGCACCAGCTATGTATGGCAGCTTTACCTCTAATGTTGACATGAAATCGGGTTCCCCTGCCTTTGGCACCCCCGAATATAGCCAAGCCACTATTGCGTCTGGCCAACTGGCCCGTAAATACGGTATTCCCTTACGGGCCTCCAATGCTAACGCCTCCAATGCGCCCGACGCGCAGGCCACCTACGAGTCTCAAATGTCGTTATGGGGTTGTATGATGGGGCAAGTGAATTACGTGTTACATGGCTTGGGTTGGATCGAAGGTGGCCTGTGTACCTCTTACGAAAAAATCATTATCGACGCAGAAATGATTCAAATGTTGCAGGCGTTTATGCAGCCTATGGACACCAGTACCGATGCCCTAGGGGTTGAAGCCATTGCTCAAGTGGGCCCCGGCAGCCACTTTTTTGCCTCGCCACACACTATGTCACGCTATGAAAATGCCTTTTATTCGCCCTTGTTGTCGGATTGGTCAAATTTTGAAAACTGGCGCGACGCAGGCGCCATGAATGCCACTCAGCGGGCTAATAAAATTTGGAAAAGACTATTACAAGAGTATAAAGAACCCCAATTAGACGCAGACATTGACGCCCAGTTAACTGAGTTTGTACAACGTCGTATTAGTGAAGGTGGTGCGGCACCTGGTGTCTAAGCACGGGAGGCGATTAATAACAATTAAGGAGACTCAAACGTGAGCAAGCAGTATGACGTAGTGATTATAGGGGCAGGCATTATTGGTGCGGCTATCGCTTTTTCCTTAGCCCGAAGTGGCAAAAAAACACTTAACATAGATGCCTTACCGGCGTCGGGTTACGGTAGTACCAGTGGTTCTTGCGCCATTATTAGACCCTATTATTCAACCGTTGAGACCAGCGCCATTGCCCATGAAAGTCACCGCTATTGGAGTGATTGGAGTGAAATACTGGACGCAGAAGACGAACGCGGGCACGTTAAGTATCACCCCGTGGGCTGTTTGGTGGCTAAAACCGAAACCAACGGCTATCTAGCCTCTACCATGGTTATATTAGACGCCATTGGCGCGCCCTACGATGAGCTGGATCCAGAGCAATACATGCAGCGCATGCCCATTTTTAATGTTGAATCCTATACTCCGGCCAAGCGCCCAGAGGATGACGGCTTTGGCGAACCCAACGGCAAACAAATCGGCGGCGGCGTGTTTATTCCCGAAGGCGGCTATGTGAGCGACCCGCAGCTGGCCGCCCATAACTTACAAAGGGCCGCAGAAGCTAACGGGGCAGAGTTTATATTTAACGCTAAAGTGTCCAGTATTCGCCAGCTTAATGGCCGTATTGCAGGCATAACACTGGCTACTGGTGAGCACATTGATGCGCCGGTAGTGGTGAACGCCGCGGGGCCCCATTCGGCTAAAATCAACGCTATGGTCGACGCCCAACAAGACATGAAGATTACCACCCGGGCACTGCGCCACGAGGTGGCCCATGTGCCATCGCCAGCTGGATTCGATTTTGAAAAACAAGGTTGTGTGTGTTCCGACAGCGATATTCATACTTATTGCCGGCCAGAGACGGGTAACCATATTCTTATTGGCAGTGAAGACCCCGCCTGTGACGGTAAAGATTGGGTGGATCCTGATGATTACAATAAAAACTTTACCGATCAGTGGCGTGTGCAAGCGTTACGCTTGGGTCAGCGTATACAGAACTTACCCATCCCTAACCAAGCCAAGGGCGTAGTGGAGCTCTACGACGTTACGCCTGACTGGGCACCCATTTACGATAAATCCTGTGTACCAGGTTTTTATATGGCCATTGGCACCAGTGGTAATCAGTTTAAAAATGCGCCCATTGTGGGCGACATGATGCAGCAATTAATTACCGCCTGTGAGCAAGGCCAAGACCATGACGAGCAGCCGGTGGTATTTAAGCTTAAGTACTCTGGCCGGCCCATCGATTTAAGTATCTTTTCCCGTAATAGACACATCAACCCCAATAGCAGTGGCACAGTGCTTGGTTAACGCTAAGGCCCAGCCAGAGCAAAGCAAAGCGACAGACAAAGGAACAAAGATTATGAAATCACATGTAAAAGTAGCCGTTATTGGTGGTGGTGTAGTGGGTTGCTCGGTGTTGTATCACCTTACTAAGCTAGGTTGGCGTGACGTGGTACTGATCGAGCGCTCGGAGCTTACCTCGGGCTCTACATGGCATGCTGCCGGTGGTTTTCACACCTTAAACTCCGATCCCAATATGGCCGCACTGCAGGGTTACACCATTAAGCTGTACAAAGAATTAGAAGAAATTAGTGGCCAGAACTGTGGCCTACATCACGTGGGTGGCATTACCTTAGCCGACAGCCCTGAACGAATGGACTTTTTAAAGGCGGCCCGTGCCATGCACCGGCACATGGGTTTGGATACACAAATCATCACCCCAGAGGAAATTCGCGACCTTAGCCCCATCGTTAACACCGAAGGCGTGTTAGGTGGGTTGTACGACCCTCTAGATGGCCACTTGGACCCGTCGGGTACCACCCATGCTTACGCCAAGGCTGCGCAAAAACAAGGCGCCGAAATTTACTTACGTAACCCCGTGTTAGACCTGCATCATCGACAAGACGGCACATGGGATGTGGTCACCAAAAACGGCACTATTCATGCCGAACATGTGGTGAATGCGGCAGGCTTGTGGGCCCGAGAGTTAGGCGCCATGGCCGGGGTGTTTTTACCTCTGCACCCCATGGAACATCAATATTTGGTTACCGACGACTTGCCTGTGGTGTTTGAACGAGACACGGAACTACCCCACGTTATGGACCCCGCCGGAGAAAGCTACCTGCGCCAAGAAGGCCGCGGTTTAGTGATTGGTATATACGAACAAGACTGTGACCCTTGGGCCGTAGACGGCACCTCGTGGGACTTTGGTCATGAATTGTTAGACAACAAGCTCGACCGCATTGGAGACGCCTTAGAATTTGCCTTTGATCGCTTTCCTTGCCTTGCCGAAGCCGGTATTAAAAATGTAGTTAATGGGCCCTTTACCTTTGCTCCAGACGGTAATCCCTTGGTTGGGCCCATCCCTGGGTTAAAGAACTACTGGTCCTGTTGCGCCGTGATGGCAGGCTTTAGCCAAGGCGGTGGCGTGGGGCTTACTTTGGCTGAATGGATGGTTTATGGCGAGCCTTCGCGCGACGTATTTGCTATGGATGTGGCCCGCTTTGGCGACTATTGTACGCCGGCGTACACCCGCAACAAGGTGAGAGAAAACTATCAAAAACGCTTTAGTATTTCTTACCCTAATGAAGAATTACCCGTAGGTAGGCCGTTAAATACCACGCCTGCGTATGGCATTTGGCAACAACAGCGGGCGGTATTTGGCCAAGGCTACGGTATGGAGCATGTGAATTATTTTGCCTCAGAAGGCGAGCCTCTAGAAGAGACGCCAAGCTTTCGCCGCTCTAATGCATTTGACGCGATTGGCGGCGAATGTCGAGCAGTGCGTAACAGCGTAGGCATTAACGAAGTGCATAACTTTGGCAAGTACCGAGTTAAAGGCTCTGGCGCAAAGGCCTGGCTAGACACCATTATGGCGGGCCGCATACCTAAACCCGGAAAACTGGCACTCAACCCCATGTTAAGCCAGTCGGGTAAGCTTATTGGCGACTTTACTCTCTCCTGCCTTGGTGAAGATGACTTTTTGGTAACGGCTTCGTTTGGTATGCAGGCTTACCATATGCGTTGGTTTCTAGACCATTTGCCCGCATCGGGGGTTGAACTGAGCAACGTCTCTACCGACTTAATTGGCTTCCAAATTGCCGGGCCAAAAGCGCGTAGTGTGCTCGCCGCCACCACTCGTTTTGATGTGTCTAATGAAGCCGTGCCCTTTTTAAGCATTCAACGAATGGAAATTGGCCAATGTGATGCGTTAGTGCAGCGGGTGAGTTATACCGGGGATTTAGGTTACGAAATTTATGTGCCTAAAGAGCAGCAAATTAGCCTGTATTACAGTTTGGCTGCGGCGGGTGAACCCTTTGGTATGAAACCTTTTGGTATGCGCGCCATGATGAGCCTACGCTTGGAGAAATCTTTTGGTTCATGGATGCGAGAATTTAAACCCGATTACACGCCACTGGAAACCGGTATGGATCGTTTTATGAGCTACGATAAAGCCGCAGATTACATTGGCAAAGACGCTGCGTTAGAGGAGCGCAATAACCCACCCCAACGTCGTTTGGTTACTTTTATAGTGGAGGCATTAGATGCCGATGTGGTGGCCGATGAACCGATTTGGAAAGATAACCAAGTGGTGGGCTACGTCACCTCTGGAGGTTATGCCCACTTTAGCGAAAAGTCAGTGGCGTTTGGTTTTGTGCCTATTGATATGATTGCAGAAGGCGCTTGCTTCGAGATCGAAATACTCGGAGAAATGCGCCCTGCAACCATTTATCACAAGCCATTGTTTGACCCGCAAGCACAGCGAATGCGGGGCTAAGCCTCGCGCTGTTGTTTGCGGGTTTCTCGGCCATGGAATACGTAACCAATAAGGTTAAGCAATACCTGCGCAGCCAAAATGCTGGTGGTGCTAGACAAATCATAGTCTGGTGCTACCTCACACAGGTCAATGCCCACCACGTCGCCCTTGTTGGCAACGCCTTGTAACACTTCCATCACCTCGTAATAGGTAAAGCCACCGTGGCTTGGCGTACCCGTACCGGGTGCAATGGACGGATCAAAACCATCAATGTCTATGGTGATGTAGTAGCTAACCCCGTCGGGGATTAGCTCCAAAACACCTTCGGGCCCTAAGCGGCGCACATCACGTACAGATAAAATAGTGGAGCCAGCATTCTCTGCCATTTTGTGGTCTTCGCGGTTAGATGAAGACACGTTGCGTATTCCTAGCTGAGTCATCCCGGTAACGTAGGTTTTTTCCGACGCGCGACGAATGGGATTACCATGGCCAAAGCGCACACCGTGGCGTTCGTCGACGAAGTCCAAATGCGCATCAATCTGAATGATGTGGATAGGGCCTTGGTCATCAAAGGCCTGAATACACGGTGCATTAATAGAATGGTCGCCTCCCGCGACCACTGGCAATACGCCAGCGGCTAAGGCTTTGCGTACACCATATTCAATGTTGGCATGGCTTTGTTCGGTGTTGGTGTGGATGATGTCAGCGTCACCCATGTCGACCATTTTTACGCCCTGAAGGTACATGGTATCGTCTTCGTAGGAGTAAGCACCGCCATGGCCAAAAGAAAAGAGGGTAGAAGCTTCTCGTATAGAGCGCGGCCCCATACGAGCGCCAGAGCGCCACTGGGTACCACAATCGAAGGGGGCGCCCATAAAGGCCACGTCCGCTTTGATGTTGTCCCAGTCCTCACTAATAGGGCTTTTTCCAAAGGTACAAAAGCCCACAAAAGGCAGATTTAAACGGCCTTTTTCGTAATTGTTTTCGCTCATGGCGACAGTTCCTGATAAATTAATCTAGGTGGTTCACCTAGCAAACAGAAACCCAAAGATAACGGGTTTCTGCTCATCAGTGAAGCGTTATTTGCTGCGTGTCTTTAGGTCAATCTGTACCCTACGACTCAGGTCGAAATCCTCCTTGCCATCAACGAGTACTGGGTCTGTTTCGCCTTTGGCAAATAATGACGTGGCCATTATATTCAACTCGGCTAAGAAACTAATCACGGCTTGTATGCGGCGTTCCGAAAGGCTCATGTTGTAAGCGTGTGTACCTCGGCTGTCAGCATGGCCTGTGAGGTGAACCCTGACGATGTCACCTTTGTTAGACGCCATAGCCAGCTGCTGTAAGCTACCCCTGTCATCTGCGTCCAAGTTGGACTTATCGAAGTCGAACAGCACCGTGGTTTGATAACTCTTGAACCGATACTTCACCACAGCAGGTTCAGGTTCAGGTGCAGCTTCGGCTTCGGCTACAGCTTCCTCAGCTACGGGTTCCGTCACAGGCTCAGCTACAGGCTCAGCTACAGGCTCAGCTACAGCTACAGCTACAGGTTCAACTACAGCTACAGGTTCAACTA